>JACCEC010326851.1_pt1 | contig 40942 bp, 37 predicted proteins | sample 7450121 | NCBI WGS metagenome assembly JACCEC01 (sample SAMN15323455, study PRJNA562643) | freshwater metagenome | isolation source: river surface water | place: USA:Blue River Watershed | collected 2017-08-18 | reverse complement strand
GCCAGAGCTCGAGCGCGGGACGCACATAGCCCGACACCAGCCGCAGCGCGTCGCGCGAGTTGAGCTTCTCCTTCACCTGGCCCTGGAACTGCGGGTCGAGCACCTTGGCGCTCAGCACGTAGCTGGCGCGCGCGAACACGTCCTCGGGCATCAGCTTGACGCCCTTGGGCAGCAGCGCGTGCATCTCGATGAAGCCCTTGACCGCCTGGAACAGACCGTCGCGCAGGCCGCTGTCGTGCGTGCCGCCCGATGACGTCGGGATCAGGTTGACATAGCTCTCGCGCACCGGCGCGCCGTCCTCGGTGAAGGCCACCGCCCAGGCCGCGCCCTCGCCGGCGGCAAAGCTCTCGTGGCCGGCGTCGGCATAGCCCTCGCCCTCGAACAGCGGGATCACCGGCTCGCCATTGAGCGTCTGCTGCAGGTAGTCGCGCAGGCCGCCCTTGTACTGCCAGGTCTGGACTTCCCCGGTCTTCTCGTTGGCCAGCGTGACCGAAACGCCTGGCATCAGCACCGCCTTGGAGCGCAGCAGCTGCACCAGCTCGGCCAGCGGCAGGACGGCCGAGTCGAAGTACTTCGCATCCGGCCAGACACGCACGCTCGTGCCCTGCTTGCGCTCGCCCGCCTGCAGCGGACGCCGGCTCAAGGGCTCGATCACGTCGCCACCGGCAAAGACCAGCCTTGCCAGCTGGCCGTCGCGGTGGCTGGAGACCTCCAGCCGGGTCGAGAGCGCATTGGTCACGCTCACGCCCACGCCGTGCAGGCCGCCCGAGAAGCTGTAGGCGCCGCCCGATCCCTTGTCGAACTTGCCGCCCGCGTGCAACCGCGTGAAGACGAGTTCGAGCACCGGCGCGTTCTCCTCCGGATGGATGCCGTGCGGGATGCCGCGGCCGTCGTCCTCGACGCTGACCGAACCATCCAGGTGCAGCGTGAGCCTGATCTTCCTGCCGTAGCCGGCCAGCGCCTCGTCGGCGGCGTTGTCGAGCACCTCCTGCACGATGTGCAGCGGGTTGTCGGTGCGCGTGTACATGCCAGGACGCTGCTTGACGGGCTCCAGGCCCTTGAGCACGCGGATGGAGGACTCGCCATAGCCGGCCGGGCTCGCTGAATTCGGTTTCTCTGCCATGCCCCGGATTGTAGAGACCGGCAAGGACTCACCGGGGCGCCGGTGGGTTGATCGGCACCGGCCTAGAATGCACGGCAGAAACTACAACGCCGAGACATGAACCTGCCCGAACGCCGCCTGCCCCTGCTGCAACTGCTGATCTGCAGCAGCCTGATCCTCACGCTGGCGATGGGCATCCGGCACGGCTTCGGACTCTGGCTGCAGCCGGTCACGCAGGAGCAGGGCTGGACGCGCGAGACCTTCTCGTTGGCGATCGCGCTGCAGAACCTCAGCTGGGGCCTGATCGGCATCTTCGCCGGCATGCTGGCCGACCGCTGGGGCAGCTGGCGCGTACTGATCGGCGGCAGCCTGCTGTGGACGCTGGGACTGTGCGGCATGGCGCTGTCGGACACGCCGCTGCTGTTCACGCTGAGCACCGGCATCGTGATCGGCGCGGCGCAATCCGCCAGCACCTATGGCGTGCTCTACGGCATCATCGGACGCCAGATCGCGCCGGAGCGGCGCTCCTGGGCCATGGGCCTGACCGGAGCTGCCGGCAGCTTCGGCCAGTTCCTGCTGGTGCCCACCGAGGGCTGGCTGATCGGCAGCTTCGGCTGGCAGCAGGCGCTGCTGCTGCTGGGTGCGTCCACGCTGCTGATCGCGCCGCTGGCGCTGCTGCTGCGCGAGCCGGCCGCACCGGCCGTGGAATCGGCGCCGCAGCAGGGCATCTGGCAGGCGATACAAGAGGCCGCCGCCTATCCGAGCTTCCGCCTGCTGATGGCGGCTTACTTCGTCTGCGGCTTCCAGGTCGTCTTCATCGGCGTGCACCTGCCGAGCTACCTCAAGGACCAGGGCCTGGCGCCGCAGGTGGCCAGCACCGCGCTGGCGCTGATCGGCCTGTTCAACGTCTTCGGCACCTATGGCGTCGGGCTGCTGGGCCAGCGCTGGCCCAAGCGCTGGCTGCTCGCGGGCATCTACGGCACGCGCTCGGTCGCCATCACGCTGTTCCTGCTCGCGCCGCTGACGCCGTGGAGCGTCTATGCCTTCGCCGCCGCCATGGGCCTGCTGTGGCTCTCGACCGTGCCGCCGACCAATGCCACGGTGGCGCAGATCTTCGGTGTGCGGCATTTCTCCATGCTCAGCGGCTTCGTGTTCTGCAGCCACCAGGTCGGCAGCTTCATGGGGGTCTGGCTCGGCGGCTGGCTCTATGACCGCAACGGCAGCTACGACCTGGTCTGGCTGCTGTCGATCGGGCTCGGCGTGCTGGCCGCCGCCATCAGCCTACCGGTGCGCGAGACGGCGATCGAGCGCGCGCTGGCAGGGCAGGCATGAAGCGGCAGCGCGCGCTGCTCTGGAGCGCCAGCCTGCTGGCGCTGCTGGGCGTGTTCTCGCTCTACCTGAGGCCCGGCTTCGTGCGCGACCTGGCCGACCTGGCCTGGTCCTGTCTCTAGAATGTCTGACATGAGCCATGCCGAGACACAGGCACCCTCCGAGTGGGTGCGCCGCTGGAGCCACCTGATCCCCGACCGGCCGGGCGGCGCGCGTGTGCTCGACCTGGCCTGCGGGCGCGGCCGTCACAGCCGCTGGCTGATGCGTCACGGCCACATCGTGACCGCGGTCGATCGCGATGCACAGGCGCTCGCCGGCCTGGCCGACCTGGCGCCCTGGGTGCGCACGCTGCAGGCCGACCTCGAGGGCGCACCGTGGCCGCTGGCCGGGCGCGAGTTCGAGGCGGTGGTGGTGACGAACTACCTCTGGCGCCCGCTGCTGCCCGACCTCCTCGCCAGCCTGGCGCCCGGTGGCCTGCTGATCTACGAGACCTTCGCGCACGGCAACGCGAGCGTGGGCAAGCCGTCCCGGCCCGACTTCCTGCTGCAGCCGGGCGAGCTGCTGCGTGTCTGCGCCGGGCTGCGCGTGGTCGCCTACGAGGACGGCTTCCTGAACCATCCCGATCGCTACGTGCAGCGCATCGCCGCGCTGCGGCCGGCCGCAGCAGATGCGGTCACCGCCGGCGAAGCCGCGCCGCCGCGTCATGCGCTGCGCGGCGCTGAGTAGAATGTGAGCCGATACTCCAAACTCTCGAGACACCCGCCCATGAAACCCATCACCGGCAGCATCGTCGCCCTGGTCACTCCGATGCATGAAGACGGCAGCGTCGATTACGCCGCGCTGCGCAAGCTGATCGACTGGCATATCGCCGAAGGCACGGACTGCATCGGCGTGGTCGGCACCACCGGCGAGTCCCCGACCGTCACCGTCGAGGAGCACTGCGAGATCATCCGCGTCGCGGTCGAGCAGGCCGCCCGCCGGGTGCCCATCCTGGCCGGCTGCGGCGCCAATTCGACCGCCGAGGCGATCGAGCTGGCGCGCTTCGCACGCAAGGTCGGCGCCGACTGCCAGCTGCAGGTCGTGCCCTACTACAACAAGCCGACCCAGGAAGGCCAGTACCTGCACTTCAAGGCCATCGCCGAGGCCACCGGCGACCTGCCGATCATGCTCTACAACGTGCCGGGCCGTGCGGTCGCCGACCTGCAGCACGACACCGTGCTGCGCCTGGCGCAGATCGACGGCATCTTCGGCATCAAGGAAGCCACCGGCAACCTCGAGCGCGCGCAGTGGCTGATCAAGGAAGCGCCTGCCAGCTTCTCGGTCTATTCGGGCGATGACGCCACCGCCGTCGGCCTGATGCTGATGGGCGGCCAGGGCAACGTCAGCGTGAGCGCCAACGTCGCGCCGCGCCTGATGCACGAGCTCTGCATGGCCGCCATCGCCGGCGACGTCAGGCGCGCGATGGAGATCCAGTTCCAGCTGCTGCCGGTGCACAAGCACCTGTTCGTCGAGGCCAACCCGATCCCGGTCAAGTGGGCCATGAAGCGCATGGGGCTGTGCAACGACGCGATGCGCCTGCCCATGACCCGCCTGTCGGCGGCTGCCGAGCCCGTCGTCGAAGCCGCACTGCGCGCATCCGGTCTGCTCTGAGCCTTTCCGCATTGTCACCAGCGCCCAGCGCGAAAGAAGTCTGCCCCTCATGATCAAGAAGCCGCAACAGCGCCCAGCCGCAATCCATTCCGCCCTCGCCTGCGCGCGCTGGTCCGTCATCGGCCTGGCGGCCGTCGCCGCCGTCGGCTGCTCAGTGCTGGAAGAAGAGAAGATCGACTACCGCAGTGCCAAGAAGGCCAACAAGCTCGAGGTGCCGCCCGACCTGACCCAGCTCAGCCGCGACGTGCGCTATGCCGCGCCGAGCGCCTCGGTCACCGCATCCAGCCTCCAGCAGGCCAAGGCTGGCGAGCCGGCCACAGCGGACAAGTCCGACCTGCGCATCGAGCGCGCCGGCGGCCAGCGCTGGCTGGTGGTCGATCGCGCGCCCGAAAAGCTCTGGGAGCCGCTCAAGAACTTCTGGCAGGACAGCGGCTTCAACCTGGCGCTTGAGCAGCAGCAGCTCGGCATCATGGAGACCGACTGGGCCGAGAACCGCGCCAAGCTGCCGCAGGACATCATCCGCTCGACCATCGGCAAGGTGTTCGACAGCGTGTACTCGACCGGCGAGCGCGACAAGTTCCGCACCCGCATCGAGCGCAATGCGCAAGGCGGCAGCGAGATCTACATCAGCCACCGCGGCATGATCGAGGTCTATACCAGCGACAAGAAGGAGCAGACCGTCTGGCAGCCGCGCGCGACGGACGTCGAGCTCGAAGCCGAGTTCCTGCGTCGCCTGATGCTCAGGCTGGGCACGACGCCCGATCAGGCCAAGGCCCTGCTGGCCACCGGCACCCAGCCCTCGGTCAGCCAGCTCGCGACGGTCAACGGCCAGCCCACGCTGCAGGTCGGCGAAGGCTTCGACCGCGCCTGGCGCCGCGTCGGCCTGGCGCTGGACCGCTCCGGCTTCACGGTCGAGGACCGCGACCGCACGCAAGGCGTCTATTTCGTGCGCTACCTGCCGTCCGAGGTGCAGGGAGAGAAGCCAGGCTTCTTCTCCAGCCTGTTCGGCGCCAAGGCCAGGGAGGCGACGCCGCAGCGCTATCGCATCAAGGTCAGCGACGGCGCGCAGAGCAGCGTCACCGTGCTCGACGCGCAGGGCCAGGCAGATGCCTCGCCCCACGGTCGGAAGATCCTGCAACTGCTGGCGGAAGACCTCAAGTAAGCCTGCCCCGGCACAAGCGAGACGGCCCCGCAAAGGGGCCGTTTCCATTTCCGCCTCTGGCAAAGCCCAGGCGGGGAGAACGGACGAAAAAAAACCGCCTTGCGGCGGTTTTTCGCTGGGAGCAGAAGGGATTACTTCTTCTCTTCAGCAGCCGGAGCGGCAGCAGCCGGTGCGGCGGCCGGAGCAGCTTCAGCAGCCGGAGCGGCCGGAGCGGCCGGAGCAGCTTCAGCAGCCGGAGCGGCAACGGGAGCCGGTGCCGGAGCAGCAGCGGGCTCTTCCTTCTTGCCGCAAGCGGACAGGGCGGCAGCAGCCATCAGGGCGGCGATAACGAGAGTCTTGTTCATGTTCAGTCCAAAAAAAATCGATCAGGACGGTCACTGGATTCGACCGGCGCCCCCATCCTGGTACGGCCGCCGGTGAAACTTTCGCGACGCTGATGACTCAGCATCGTCTCGCAAGTTCGATTTGGATCATATCGCCAAAACAATGAAGGGATAACCCGACGTCCTGTTTTTTTGTAGCGAATTGTCAACAGACCGGGTTCATGGCATGCAGCCAGCCCGCGACAAACCATTCGCCCAGCAGCGCCTTGGCGCCCTTGCTGGCCGAACGCACGCTGCGCGCATCCAGCTGCCGCTCGTCGGCCAGGCGGCGCATCAGCTCGGCATCCTTGCCGCCGGCGCGATAGGCCTCGCCATTGATGAAGATGTGATGGTCGTCATACATCATGCGGCTGCGGCGGTCGAGGCGGATCGCGCCCGGCACCCAGTCGTCCTCGGGCTCCTCGAACCAGACCTTGGGCTTGGGCTCGGTCATCACCTCGCCGAGCGCGCGCGCCATGTCCTCGGGCTGCTCGAGCAGTCGCCTGAGCGCATCGGCGGTGAATTCCTGCAGGCCGGCGGGAATGCGGCCGGGCTGCTGCGTCGCCGGCTGGGCCGGGTCGCGGTAGAGCGTCTCGTCCTCGTGGTCATCGGCCAGGCGCTGCGCGATCTCGCCCGCCAGCCCGCCGCGCTGCGGGACGCGGAAACCCACCGAGTAGGTCATGCACTCGCCCTCGACCGCGACGCCATCGTGCGCCCATTTCGGCGGCAGATACAGCATGTCGCCGGGCTCGCAGACATATTCCTCCTCGGCCTCGAAGCGGGTCAGGATCTTGAGCGGAACGCCCTCCTCCAGGCTGAGGTCCTTCTGGCGGCCGATGCGCCAGCGCCGCTTGCCATGCGCCTGGATCAGGAACACGTCATAGCTGTCGAAATGCGGGCCGACGCCGCCGCCCTCGCTGGCCCAGGAGATCATCAGGTCGTCGAGGCGCGCGTCGGGCAGGAAGCGGAAGGACTGCATCAGCGCATGCGCGCCGTCGTGGTGCAGATCGACGCCCTGCACCAGCAGCGTCCAGTGCGACTGCTTGAAGGCCGGGAAGGCCGACTTGGCGAAGGGTCCGTGCTGGAGCGTCCAGCCCGTGCCAGGTTGCTGGACGATCAGGCGCGACTCGACCTCGTCGCGACCCGAGAGCGCGAACAGCTCAGGGCGCGACAGCAAGGGCTTGAAGCCGGGAAAGGCGCCCTTGACCAGCAGCGGTTTCTTCTGCCAGTGACGGCGCATGAACTGGGCCGGGGTCAGGCCGCCCAGCATGGCAAGCGGCTGGTCCGGAGCGGGAGGCAGGGGGAATTGGTCAACGATCATGGGACAATTGTGCGATGAAAATCACCCCCCAATGCGTCGTGGCGCTGACCTGGACGCTCAAAGACACCCTGGGCGAAGTTCTCGACGAACTCGAGGAGCCGGTCGAGTTCCTGGTCGGCGGCGACGACCTGCTGGAAAGGATCGAGCAGCAGCTCCAGGGCCTGGAGCCCGGCGCCGAGCTCGATCTGCACCTGGAGCCCGAGGACGCCTTCGGCGACTTCGATGAGCACAAGCTGTTCCTGGAGCCGCGCTCGGCCTTCCCCGAGCAGCTGGAGGAAGGCATGGCCTTCGAGGGCCTGCCGGAGGGCTGCAACCCGGACGCGCCGCGCGACCTGGTCTATTTCGTCAGCGAGATCTACCCCGAGCATGTGGTGCTCGACGCCAACCACCCGCTGGCCGGCATCGCGCTGCGGCTGCAACTCAAGGTGCACGAGGTGCGCGAGGCCTATGCCGAGGAGATCGGCCAGGGCACGCTGGGATCAGGCTTCTTCCGTCTCGGCGGCAAGGGCGGCGCGCCCGTCAACGGCGACGGCCACACGCTGCATTGAATCAGCCGCGGCCGGTCGAACCGTAGCCGCCGCTGCCGCGCTCGGTGGCAGCGCCGAAGTCATCGACGAGGTTGAAGCGGGCCTGCAGCACCGGAACGATGACGAGCTGCGCGATGCGCTCCATCGGCTCGATGGTGAAGGCCTGGTCGCTGCGGTTCCAGGCGCTGACCATCAGCTGGCCCTGGTAGTCGCTGTCGATCAGGCCGACCAGGTTGCCGAGCACGATGCCGTGCTTGTGCCCGAGACCCGAGCGCGGCAGGATCAGCGCGGCATAGCCCGGATCGGCCAGGTGGATGGCCATGCCGGTGGGAATCAGCTCGCAGGCACCGGGCGCGAGCGTGAGCGGCTGCCCGAGGCAGGCGCGCAGGTCGAGTCCGGCGCTGCCGGTCGTGGCGTAGGCCGGCGGCTGCTGGGCGAGCCGCGGGTCGAGTATCTTGACATCTACTTGCATATGGGATTGCACAGCCGGACTCAGAGCCGGACCGACTGCATGTAACGGTCGAAGGAGGCGTCGGCGAGCCGGCTCCAGAGGTTCTGCTCGCGCCGGAAGGCAGCGAAGTCGGCGTAGATCCGGCGCCAGAGCGGATTGCGGCGCGACAGTTCGGCGCAGAGCGCATTCGAGGCCTTGAACGCGGCATCGATGATCGGCTTGGGGAAAGGCTTGATGCGGACGCCGGCGGCGACGAGCTGCTTGAGCGCCTGCGGGTTGAGACCGTCATAGCGGGACTGGATGGCCGCGTGAACGGATTGCGCCGAGCTCTCGACCATGGCCTTGAAGTCCGGCGGCAGGGCGCGCCAGGCGCGGGTGTTGCAATAGAGGCTGAGCTGGGCACTGCCTTCCCACCAGCCCGGGTAGTAGTAGTGGCGCGCGCCCCGGTTCAGGCCCAGCCGGCGGTCGTCATGCGGACCCACCCATTCGGCTGCGTCCAGCGTCCCGCGCTCGAGCGCGGCGGCCATCTCGCCGGGCGGAACTTGCTGCGGCAAGGCGCCGAGTGCCTGCAGCACGCGCGCGCCCAGGCCACCGATCTGCAGGCGCAGGCCGTCCAGGTCGGCGGGAGTATCCAGCTCACGGCGGAACCAGCCGCCCATCTGGGCGCCGGAATTGCCAAGCGGGAAATTCATGATCTGGTGCTGGGCGTAGAAATCGCGCAGCAGCCGCAGGCCGTTGCCCTCCATCCAGGCGTTCATCTGGCGACTGTTGAGACCGAAGGGGATCGCGCTGTCGAGCGCGAAGCATTCGTCGACCGCAACGAAATGGCTGGGCACGACATGGAGCGCATCGATCTCGCCCTGCTGCAGCGCCTCCAGCAGCTCCAGCGCCACCGGCTCCTCGCTCTGGATCACGCTGACCTGGAACCGTCCGCCCGACAGCGCATGGACCTGGCGCGCAAACTGCTCGGTACCGCCGAGGACGACATCGAGCGTGGGATGAAAGGCCGTCGCCAGGCGCCAGCGCACGACGGACTGTGCGTGGACCGCAGGCGCAGCCAGGCTGGCAAGAATGCCGGCCAGGCCGGTGCCGCGCACGACGCTGCGGCGCTTCAAGACGCGCTACCCGTCTTTTCAGCCGCCAGCCACGAGCGGATGCTGGCCTCGATGCCAGCCGCATCGAGCCCGAGCAGCGCCAGCAGCTTGCCATGCTCGCCATGCTCGATGAAGCGGTCGGGCAGTCCGAGCTGCAGCACCGGCAGCGGCAGGCGCGCGGCCTGCAGCGCCTCGAGCACGGCGGAACCCGCGCCACCCGCAATCGCGCCCTCCTCCAGCGTCACGATGGCCTGGTGGCTGCGCGCGACCTGCAGCAGCAGATCGAGGTCGAGCGGCTTGGCCCAGCGCATGTTGACCACGCTGGCGTCGAGCGCCTCGGCGGCCTGCAGCGCCGGCTGCAGCAGCGTGCCGAAAGCCAGGATGGCGATGCGCTGGCCCTGGCGCCGCAGCTCGCCCTTGCCGAAAGGCAGGCCTTGGAGGTCGGCGGGCAGCTCGGCTCCGGTCCCGGAGCCACGCGGATAGCGCACCGCGACCGCATGGTCCTGCGCATAGGCGGTGGACAGCAGCCGGTAGCACTCGGCCTCGTCGGCCGGACAGGCAATGCTCACGTTCGGGATGCAGCGCAGGAAGGGAATGTCGTAGGCGCCGGCATGCGTCGGACCGTCGGCGCCGACCAGGCCGGCGCGATCGAGCGCCAGCACCATAGGCAGCTTCTGCAGCGCGACGTCGTGCACCAGCTGGTCGTAGGCGCGCTGCAGGAAGGTCGAGTAGATGGCGACCACCGGGCGCAGGCCCTCGCAGGCCAGGCCGGCGCCGAAGGTCAGCGCATGCTGCTCGGCGATGCCGACGTCGTAGTAGCGGTCCGGGAAGCGCTGGTGGAACTCGACCATGCCCGAGCCCTCGCGCATCGCCGGCGTGATGCCGACCAGGCGCTGGTCGTGCGCGGCCATGTCGCACAGCCAGCGACCAAACACCTGGCTGAAGGTCGGCTTCGGCGGCTGGACGGGCTGCTGCAGGCCGACCTTGGGATCGAACTTGCCCGGGCCGTGGTAGGCGATCGGATCGGCCTCGGCCAGGTCGTAGCCGCAGCCCTTCTTGGTCACGACATGCAGGAACTGCGGCCCTTCGAGCTGGCGGATGTTCTCCAGCGTCGGGATCAGCGACTCGAGGTCGTGGCCGTCGATCGGGCCGATGTAGTTGAAGCCGAACTTCTCGAACAGCGTCGCCGGCACCACCAGGCCCTTGGCCTGCTCCTCCAGGCGCTTGGCGAGTTCGAGCAGGTGCGGCGTGCGCGACAGCACCTGCTTGCCGACCTGCTTGGCCGCGGCATAGAAGCGCCCGCTCATCAGTTGCGCCAGGTAGCGGTTGAGCGCGCCGACCGGCGGACTGATCGACATGTCGTTGTCGTTCAGGACCACCAGCAGCTTGCCGTCGAGCACGCCGGCGTTGTTGAGCGCCTCGAACGCCATGCCGGCCGTCATCGCGCCGTCGCCGATCACCGCGATCGCGTGCCGGTCCTCGCCCTTTTGCCGCGCGGCCATCGCCATGCCCAGCGCTGCCGAGATGCTGGTCGATGAGTGCGCGGTGCCGAAGGCATCAAAAGGGCTCTCGCTGCGCAGCGGGAAGCCGCTGATGCCGCCGTGCTGGCGCAGGCTGTCCATGCGGTCGCGCCGACCGGTCAGGATCTTGTGCGGATAGGTCTGGTGGCCGACGTCCCAGACGATGCGGTCCTCGGGCGTGTTGAAGACATAGTGCAGCGCGATGGTGAGCTCGACCGTGCCGAGGTTGGAGCTCAGGTGGCCGCCGGTGCGCGCGACGCTGTGCAGCAGGTACTCGCGCAGCTCCCCGGCCAGTGCGGGCAGCTGGGTGCGCGGCAGACGGCGCAGGTCGGCCGGGGAATCGATGGTGGACAGCAAACCGGTCATGTTCAGGGTTCTCGTGTGGCGAGGTTCGGTGTTCAGCAGGCGGGCATTCAGTGGCTGCGCTGCACCACCCAGTCGGCGATGGCATGCAGGTGGGCGGCGCGCCGCAGTCCCGCCCGCTCCAGCGCGGCATGCGCCTGCGCCAGCAGCGCGTCGGCATAGGCCTGCGCGGCTTCGAGCCCGAGCAGCGAGACAAAGGTGGGCTTGTCGGCCGCAGCGTCCTTGCCGGCGGTCTTGCCCAGCGTGGCGGAGTCGGCCGTGACGTCCAGGATGTCATCGACCACCTGGAAGGCCAGACCGAGCGCGCGACCATAGCACCCGAGCGAATGCAGCGCTGCCGCGCTGGCACCTGCTGCCGTCGCGCCCATCTCGACGCTGGCCAGCAGCAAGGCACCGGTCTTGCGACGGTGCATGTCCTCCAGCTGCGACTGATCGAGCTGGCAGCCGACACCGGCGAGGTCGATCGCCTGGCCGCCGGCCATGCCGTCCCAGCCCGCGGCCAGCGCGAGCTGGCGGCAGAGCCTGGCGGCCAGCGCCGGCTCGACCGAATCGTCACCAGGCAGCAGCAGCTCGAAGGCCAGCGCCTGCAGCGCGTCGCCCGCGAGCAGCGCCTGCGCCTGGCCGAAACGCACATGCAGCGTGGGCTTGCCGCGGCGCAGGACGTCGTTGTCCATGCAGGGCAGATCGTCGTGCGCCAGCGAGTAGGCGTGGATGAGCTCGAGCGCACAGGCCGCGCGCCAGGCGGCGCTGCCTGCAGGCGGCATTTCACCGCGCACCGCCTCGGCAGTCGCCAGCGTGAGCAGCGGCCGCAGCCGCTTGCCACCGTCGAGCACGGCATAGCGCATCGCCTCGCCCAGACCGGCCGGTGCCTCCTGCGGCACCCAGCGCTCGAGCAGGCGTTCGACATCGGCCAGACAGGCGGCGCTCCAGCGGCTGAAATCGGTGAGCGGTGCGTTCATGCCCTGTCTCCCTGCGGGCGGGCAAGGCCGTGATGATCGATCGGAGCGGACTCCCGGAGGGCAGTAGAGGGCATGAATGGGGCGCGGCTGCAGTCAAGCCGCAGGCGACGGGTAAATCAATACGGAAGTCCGATTTTAGGGCCTGCCACCCCAAAGCCCCGAAAGCCATGCAATCCGGGTGCGGATTTGCCGCCAGAGGGTACAATGCCACCCCTTCCGACTCATGACGAGCCAGGAAACATGTCCGCGCTCGTTCGTTACACGACAAGGCGCTTCCCTGCCCCTTGATAGGGGGAGTCTCTAGGTCAGGACCATCATGTCTGATTTAAGTCTTCAGTTCCAGCAGGCCGCAAGCCAGTTCCCGGTTTCCAGCTATTTCGACCCATCGCTGTTCCAGCGCGAGATGGAGACCCTGTTCCAGCGCGGACCCCGCTATGTGGGGCATGTCAACTCCGTGCCCAACGTCGGCGACTACCACGCCCTGCCGCAGGAGGGCGAAGGCCGGGCGCTGGTGCGCACCGCCAACGGTGTCGAACTCGTCAGCAACGTCTGCCGTCATCGCCAGGCCGTCATGCTCAGGGGTCGTGGCAACCTGGGCGAGCAGCGCCACGGCAGCGCCGCCGGCAACATCGTCTGCCCGCTGCACCGCTGGACCTACAGCGGCGGCTCAGGCCTGGGCCAGCTCGGCGAGCTGATCGGTGCGCCGCATTTCGCGCAAGACCCCTGCCTGAACCTGCAGCGCTACCCGCTGCGCGAATGGAACGGCATGCTGTTCGAGGACAACGGCCGCGACATCGCTGCCGACCTCGCGGGCATGGGCCCGGCCGGCACGCTGAGCTTCGACGGCATGGTGCTCGACCATGTCGAGCTGCACGAGTGCAGCTACAACTGGAAGACCTTCATCGAGGTGTACCTCGAGGACTACCATGTCGTGCCCTTCCACCCGGGCCTGGGCAACTTCGTGACCTGCGACGACCTCAAGTGGGAGTTCAAGCCCGACTACTCGGTGCAGACCGTGGGCGTGCAGAACCTGCTCAAGGGCGCCGGCAGCCCGGTCTACCAGCAGTGGCACCAGCAGCTGATGGCCTACCGCAACGGCGAGCTGCCCGAGCAGGGCGCGGTCTGGCTGACCTACTACCCGCACATCATGGTCGAGTGGTACCCGCATGTGCTGACCGTCTCGACGCTGCACCCGATCAGCGTCGACAAGACGCTCAACATGGTCGAGTTCTACTACCCCGAGGAGATCGCCGCCTTCGAGCGTGACTTCGTCGATGCCCAGCGCGCCGCCTACATGGAGACCTGCATCGAGGACGACGAGATCGGCGAGCGCATGGACGCCGGCCGCAAGGCGCTGCTGGCACGCGGCGACAACGAGGTCGGCCCCTACCAGAGTCCGATGGAGGACGGCATGCAGCATTTCCACGAGTGGTACCGCGCCAGGATGGGCGCTGCGCTCGCGGACTGACTCGGCCTGCGGCCCGGACGGGCTTTCAGCCGGCCCGGTCCATGCCGTAGCGGTTGACGTAGGCGTGCAGCTCGGCCCGGTTCGAGACCGACAGCTTGCGGTAGATCGAGGTCAGGTGGTTGCGCAGCGTGTGCTCGCTGATGTTGAGTCGCTGCGCGATCACCTTGCCCGGCGAAGCGGCATCAGAAGCCAGCGCCTCGACCGTCAGCCTCTCCTTGGGCGTGAGCGCACTGACCGAGGCGCGACGCGAACTGCGCCAGCGCCCTTCCTGGTGGCGCGAGAGCTCGGTGAAGATGCGGCTGGTCGCGCTGCGTTCGAGCCACATCTCGCCGGCATTGATCTTCTCGAGCGCGCGCAGCAGCACGACCGGGGCCTCGTACTTGCCGACCACGCCGCGCGCGCCGACCAGCACCGCGCTGTCCTGCAGCGCGGAGTCGCGCGAACTCGTCAGCGTCAGGATCTTGGCTGAAGTCTGCGACTGCAGATGCGCGAGCGACTCGGTGCCTTCCTCGCCGTCAAGGTCGAACACGATCACGTCGGGCGCGACATGATCGAGCCGCAACACCGCCTCGGCGGCGCTGGCCGCGACACCGACGACGGACCAGCGACCGTGATCGCCTTCGAGCAAGCGCTCGAGTCCCCAGGACATCAGGGGCAAGGCCACCAGCATCACGCGTGCGGGTCCGGCAGCAACATTTTCTTCGCCTGTCATTCCTAACCTCTCGATTGCATGGCATTTTTGCCATCTATGATATCCGGATACCGGGAGGTTTGTGGAGCGGGGCGGGACAAAAATCCCGCCCAGGCCGATCGCACTCAGTGCGCCTGCTCCCAGTTGGGTCCGACGCCGACCTCGGCCAGCAGCGGCACGCGCAGATCGGCCACTCCCGCCATCAGGCGCGGCACCTCGGTCCGGACCCAGTCCTGCTCGGACTCGGGCAGCTCGAACACCAGTTCGTCGTGCACCTGCATGATCACTCGCGTTCCCAGTCGCTGCGCGTCGAGCGCGGCCTGCACCGCGACCATGCTCATCTTGATCAGGTCGGCCGCCGTGCCCTGCATCGGCGCATTGATCGCCGCGCGCTCGGCGGCGGCACGGCGCGGGCCGTTCGGGCTGTTGATCTCGGGCAGGTAGAGCCGGCGACCGAACACGGTCTCGACATAGCCCTGCGCCTTGGCCTGGGCGCGGGTCTGGTCCATGTAGTGGCGCACGCCCGCGAAGCGCTCGAAATAGCGCTCGATGTAGTTCCTGGCTGCGGTGTTGTCTATGCCCAGCGCCTTGGCCAGGCCGAAGCTGCTCATGCCGTAGATCAGGCCGAAGTTGATCACCTTGGCGTAGCGGCGCTGCTCGGCGCTGACCTCGGCCGGCGTGAGGCCGAAGATCTCGGCCGCGGTGGCGCGGTGCACGTCCTGGCCCTCGGCGAAGGCTTTCAGCAGCGCGGGGTCCTGGCTGAGGTGCGCCATGATGCGCAGCTCGATCTGCGAGTAGTCGGCGCTGGCGATCAGGCAGCCCGGCGCTGCGACGAAGGCCTCGCGCACGCGCCGGCCCTCGGGCGTGCGGATCGGGATGTTCTGCAGGTTGGGCTCGTTGCTGCTCAGGCGCCCGGTGACGGCGACGGCTTGCGCGTAATGCGTGTGCACGCGCCCGGTGCGCGGGTGCGCCAGGGCGGCGAGCTTGTCGGTGTAGGTGCCCTTGAGCTTGGACAGCGAGCGGTGCTCGAGGATGCGCGCGGGCAGCGGATAGTCCTCGGCCAGCTTCTCCAGCACCTCCTCGTCGGTGCTGCGCGCGCCGGTCGCGGTCTTCTTGATCACCGGCAGGCCGAGCTTGTCGAAGAAGATCTCGCCGAGCTGCTTCGGCGAAGCCAGGTTGAAGGGCTGGCCGGCGATGTCGTAGGCCTCGGACTCGAGCTGGACGATGCGCTGGCCGAGCTCGTGGCCCTGGCGCGCCAGCGTCGCGGCGTCGATCAGCACGCCGTTGCGCTCGATGCGATACAGCGCCTCGCTGGTCGCGATCTCGAGCTCATAGACCTGGCGCAGCCGCTCGTCGGCCTGCAGCCGGGGCCAGAGCGCCTGGTGCACCTCCAGCGTCATGTCGGCATCCTCGCAGGCGTAGCGGGAGGCGCGCTCGACCTCGACCTGCGCGAACGGGATCTGGCCCGCGCCCTTGCCGCACAGATCCTCGTAGCTCAGGCCCTGGCGCCCCAGGTGGCGCTCGGCCAGGCTCGCGAGCCCGTGCGGCTTGTGGACCTCGAGCACATAGCTCTGCAGCATGGTGTCGTGGACATAGCCGCGCACCTCGATGCCGTGATTGGCGAACACATGGCGGTCGTACTTGACGTTCTGGCCCAGCTTGGGCCGCTGGCCATCCTCCAGCCAGGGCTTGAGGCGGGCCAGCACCTCGTCGCGCGGCAGCTGCCAAGGAGCGTCAGGGCCGGCGTGCAGCAGCGGAACATAAGCCGCCTCACCGGCTTGCACGCTGAAGCTGATGCCGACGATCTCGGCCCGCATCGCGTCGAGCGAGCTGGTCTCGGTGTCGATCGCGACCAGATCGGCCGAGTGCAATCGCGCCAGCCAGACGTCGAACGCTGCCCAGTCGAGCAGCGTCTCGTAGCGGTGCTCGGTCTCCGCCGCGCCAGCCGGCGGATCAGCGAACAGGTCGCCGCTGGACCCCATTGGCTGCGTTGCTGGCCTGGGTTCAGGCGCCGGCTCTGGCGCGGCGGCCAGTGTGCGCGCCAGGCCCTTGAAGCCGTAGCGCTCGCAGAAGTCGCGCAGCGCGACGCTGTCGAGCTCGCGCCGCGCCAGGCCTCCGAGCGCAGGCAGTCCCGGCACCCAGCCATCGAGATCGCAGTCGGTCTTCATCGTCACCAGCTGGCGGCCGATCGGCAGCCAGTCGCGCTTGTCGCGCAGGTTCTGACCCGCCACGCCCTGGATCTGGTCGGCAGCAGCCAGCAGCGCGTCGAGGCTGCCATGTTCGAGCAGCCACTTGGCGGCGGTCTTGGGCCCGACCTTGGGCACACCCGGCACGTTGTCAACCTTGTCGCCGACCAGGGTCTGGAAGTCGATCATCAACGAAGGGGGCACGCCGAACTCGGCCGTCACGCCGGCGACGTCGCGCACCTTGCCGCTCATGGTGTCGATGATCGTCACCTGCTCATCGACCAGCTGGCTCAGGTCCTTGTCACCGCTGGAGACGACGACCTTGACGCCCTGCGCGGCCGCGGTCCTGGCCAGCGTGGCGATCACGTCGTCGGCCTCCACACCCGGCACATCGAGCACATGCCAGCCCAGCAGGCGCACCACCTCGTGCACCGGCGCGATCTGCGCGCGCAAGTCGTCTGGCATCGGACTGCGGTGCGCCTTGTATTCGGGGTAGAGCGCGTCGCGGAAGGTGGGACCGGAGGCGTCGAACACGCAGGCGACATAGTCGGCCGGCTGCTCGCGGGCGAGCGCCTGCATCATGTTGATCATGCCGCGGATGGCGCCGGTCGCGGGGCTGGCCGGGTCGCCCGGCACGGCGCGCAGATCAGGCATGGCATGGAAGGCGCGGTAGAGATAGCTGGAGCCGTCCACCAGCACCAGGGTCTTCTGGGTCTCGGTCATATGCCGGGATTGTCGACGAAAGCCGCAGCGATCCGGCAGGCCAGTGCTGGCAACGCCTACAATTGAAGCTTATGCAACCGACCGTCCGCCCTTCCCTCGCCCTGCTCCTGTCCGCACTGGCCTGCGCCGCGTCTGCCCAGCAGGCCGCGAAGCCGGACCGCCAGCCCGCGATCGAGCAGAAGGCCGAGCAGATCACGCACGAGGACGCCGGCAGCCGCATCGACGAGCTGCGCATCGGTGGCCAGACCCGCCGCATCGAGGTGCAGACCAAGACCTCGCTGCCGCCCTACCAGATCCAGCCGCTCGATGCCTCGCAGGATCCGTCCCAGCGCGGTGCCGGCAAGAGCAGCTGGCGTCTGACGGACTTCTGACCCCGGCCATCCGGCCGCACCACCCGCCCCCAACCCCAGGCTGTCGGCTGCCAAGCCGCGCCTGCATCAGCATTTTCCGCCCATGGCCGTTTTCACCCAAGTCAGCAAGACCGAAGCCGCCGCCCTGCTGAACCGCCTCAACCTGGGCCAGCTCACCGACATGGAAGGCTGCTCCGGCGGCATCGAGAACACCAACTACTTCGTCAGCACCGAGCGCGACGGCCAGACGCAGCACCATGTGCTGACGGTCTTCGAGCGCCTGGGCTTCGAGCAACTGCCCTTCTATCTGCACCTGATGAAGCACCTGGCGGGCAAGGGCATCCCGGTGCCCGATCCAGCCGCCGATGCCAAGGGCGAGATCCTGCACAAGCTCAAGGGCAAGCCGGCCGCGGTCGTCAACCGGCTCAAGGGCCGCAGCGAGCTGGCGCCCCAGCCCGACCACTGCGCGCAGGTCGGCGCCATGCTCGCACGCATGCACCTGGCCGGACTCGACTACGAGCGCAGCCAGCCCAACCTGCGCGGCCTGGCCTGGTGGAACGAGACCGTTCCGGTCGTGCTGCCGCATCTGGCGCCCGAACAGGCCGCGCTGATCCAGTCCGAGCTCGCCTACCAGAACCATGTTGCTGCCAGCGCCAGCCATTCTGCGCTGCCGCGCGGTCCGGTGCATGCCGACCTGTTCCGCGACAACGTGATGTTCGATGCCGGCACCTTGAGCGGCTTCTTCGATTTCTACTTCGCCGGCGTCGACAGCTTCGCCTTCGACCTGGCGGTCTGCCTCAACGACTGGTGCATCGATCACGCGACCGGTCGCCAGGACGACGCAAAGACGGCAGCGATGCGCGCGGCCTACGAATCGGTGCGTCCGCTGACAGCGGCCGAGCGCGAGCTCATGCCCGCCATGCTGCGCGCCGGCGCCCTGCGCTTCTGGATCTCGCGCCTGTGGGACTGGCACCTGCCGCGCGAGGCCAGCATGCTCCAGCCGCACGACCCGACGCATTTCGAGCGCGTGCTGCGCGCCCGACTGGAGCAGCTGTGAAGCTCAACCCGGTGCCGGCCAGAACCGGTGCGCTGTGGGTCAGGCAGGGCATCAGGACCTTCCTGCGCCAGCCGCTCGCGCTGTCGGGCCTGTTCCTGCTCTACATGCTGGCGCTGTCGCTGCTGAGCGCCCTGCCGCTGGTCGGCAACCTGCTGGCGCTGGCGCTGCTGCCCGCCGTCACGCTCGGCCTGATGGTCGCCACGCGCGAGGCCGATCAGGGCAAGTTCCCGCTGCCGACGCTGATCCTGGCTGCCTTCCGTGCCGGGCGCGAGCGGCTGCGCGCCATGCTGGTGCTCGGCGCCCTCTATGCGCTGGGCTTCATGGCGGTGCTGGGCATCTCGGCGCTGTTCGACGGCGGCCAGTTCGCGCAGGTCTATCTGGGGTCGGCAGAGATGACGCAGGAGGTGGTGCTGAGCGAGGAGTTCCAGCGCGCGATGTGGATAGGCATGCTGTGCTATCTGCCGCTGGCCATGCTGTTCTGGCACGCGCCGGCGCTGGTCTACTGGTGCAACAAGTCGCCTGCGCAGAGCCTGTTCTACAGCCTGCTGGCCTGCTGGGGCAACAAGGGCGCGCTGGCCGTCTTCATGGCCTCGTGGATGGCGGTGTTCATGCTGCTCGGCATGGTGCTGTCGCTGCTGGCCGGGCTGTTCGGCAGCGCACAAATGCTGACCTCGCTGCTGTTCGCCGCCGCGCTGATGCTCGCGGCGATGTTCTTCAGCAGCTTCTACTTCACCTTCCGCGACAGCTTCAGCGCGGACGACGGCGAACCCGTCGCCTGAGCTCTCCGGATTGACAGCCGACCCGTCGCTGCCTAAGCTGCCGTCCATGGCAATTCAGGAGGGAGGGATGAAAATGACTATCCGGAATCTGGTACTCGTCGCCGCCTTGTCGGCCGGCGGCTTCGCTCAGGCTGGCGGCGTGCCTGATCTGATCCAGCGCTACCACTGCATGGGCTGCCATGCCGTCGACAAGGCGGCAATAGGGCCGTCCTTCCAGCAGATTGCCGGCCGCTGGCGCGGCAAGCCCGGTGCCGAGCAGGCGCTCGCCGCCACCATCCGGCGCGGCAGCGAGGCGGCAGGCGGCCCGCACTGGGGCCAGATCAAGATGCCTGACGACTCCGAGCGCGAGCAGATCGGCGAGCGCCAGGCCAGGCGCATCGCGCGCTGGATCCTGCGCCAGCAGTGATGCGAGGCTGAGTTCGGGACCGGCTCGGGAATGGCCGCGCGTCAGGCGCGGCCCAAATCCTGGACAATCGGCGTCTTTGCCTATTTCCCAGGAAAACTGACATGAACCGCCCCGAACTGCCCGACCACCTCTCGATCGACCCGCGCAGCCCGCACCATGTGGCTGCCGTGTTCGAGCACGACATCGGCATCCTCTTCAACGGCAAGGACCGCAGCGACGTCTGCGAATACTGCATCAGCGAAGGCTGGGTCAAGGTGCCGGCCGGCAAGACCGTGGACCGCAAGGGCTTTCCGCTGCTGATCAAGCTCAAGGGCCAGGTCGAGGTCTTCTACCGCTGATCCAGCCGGCCACGGCTGCCGGTTCGGCGTCAGACCGGCGTGAGCTTGGCGATCGCCAGCGCCAGCCACTTGGCCCCGTGGCGGGAAAAGTTCACCTGTGCGCGCGCATCATCGCCCTGGCCCTCGACGGCCAGCACCTGGCCCTCGCCGAACTTGGCATGGAAGACCTGCATGCCGGTCCTGATGCCGTGCGCGGGCGCCGCCTTCTGTGCCGGCACCACGCCGGCGCCGTAGGCGGCATCCCGAGCCCCCTGACGAGCCGCTGACTCCCCCAGACCGCTGCGGCCCCAGGCCGGCTGCTGTCGTGTGCCCTGGCCGGATCCGGCGCCCAGGCTGCCCCAGCCGCCTTTCGGGCTGATCCACTTCAGGCAAGACTCGGGCAGCTCGTCGAGGAAGGGACTGCGCAGGTTGCAGCGCGTCTGGCCGTGCAGCATGCGCGTCTGCGCGTGGCTCAGGTACAGGCGCTTCCTGGCGCGCGTGATCGCCACATACATCAGGCGCCGCTCCTCTTCCAGCCCGTCGCGGCTGCCCAGGCTGTTCTCGTGCGGGAACAGGCCTTCCTCCAGCCCGGTGATGAAGACGGCGTCGAACTCCAGCCCCTTGGCCGCGTGCACCGTCATCAGCTGCACCGCGTCCTGGCCGGCCTGCGCCTGGTTGTCGCCCGACTCCAGCGCCGCATGCGTCAGAAAAGCGGCCAGCGGACTCAGGGTCTCGCCGCTGCCGGGCTGGACAGCCGCGGCTGGCGCGCTGGCAGAAAAGGCAGCGAAGCCGTTGGCGTCGGGCACCAGCCCCTGGCTGGCGGGCGACTGCGTCAGGCCGGGGCCGGCCGCCGTCTCGTCGAGCGGCAACGCGACCGCGTCGCGCCCGAAGCCCTCCTGCAGCACGAAACTCTCGGCCGCGTTGACCAGTTCCTCCAGGTTCTCGACCCGGTCGGCGCCGTCGCGGTCGGCGCGGTAATGCTCGAGCAGTCCGCTGTGCTGCAGCACGAGCTCGATGATCTGGCGCAAGCTGCGGCCGCCGGTCTGCTCGCGCAGCACGTCCATCCTGGCGACGAAGGCGGCCAGCTTGGTGCCGGCCGCGCCCGACATGGCGCTCACCGCGTCGTGCAGCGAGCAGCCGGCGGCGCGCGCGGTATCCTGCAACTGCTCGATCGAACGCGCGCCGATGCCGCGCGGCGGGAAATTCACCACCCGCAGCAGGCTGGTGTCGTCGTTCGGGTTGTCGAGCAGACGCAGATAGGCCAGCGCGTGCTTGATCTCGGCGCGCTCGAAGAAACGCAGGCCGCCATAGACGCGATAAGGCAAGCCGGCGCGGAACAGCGCGGTCTCGATCACCCGGCTTTGCGCGTTGCTGCGGTAGAGCAGCGCGATCTCGCGCGCCGGCCAGCCGTCGCGGCGCAGGGCCTTGATCTCGTCGATCAGCCAGTCGGACTCGGCGAAGTCGCTGGCCGCCTCATGGACGCGGATCGGCTCGCCGGCGCCCCGCTCGGTGCGCAGGTTCTTGCCGAGGCGGCCGGTGTTGTGCTCGATCAGCTGGTTGGCCGCTTCCAGGATGTTGCCATGGCTGCGGTAGTTCTGCTCCAGCTTGATCTGCTGGCGGACGTCGAACTCGCGCACGAAGTCGGCCATGTTGCCCACGCGCGCGCCACGGAAGGCGTAGATGCTCTGGTCGTCGTCGCCCACCGCCAGCACCGCGTTGCCGGCCGGCACGAAGCGGCCGTCCTCGTGGCCGGCGAGCTGCTTGAGCCAGGCGTACTGCAGCTTGTTGGTATCCTGGAACTCATCGACCAGGATGTGACGGAAGCGCCGCTGGTAATGCTCGCGCACCGCATCGTGGTCGCGCAGCAGCTCGTAGGAGCGCAGCATCAGCTCGCCGAAATCGACCACGCCCTCGCGCTGGCACTGCTCCTCGTAGAGCTGGTAGAACTCGATCTTGCGCCGCTGGTCCTCGTCGCGCGCGCTCACCTGGTGCGGGCGCAGGCCGTCCTCCTTGCAGCCGGAGATGAACGATTGCAATTGCTTCGGGGGATAGCGCTCCTCGTCGATCTTGAGCTGCTTGCACAAGCGCTTGATCGCGCTGAGCTGGTCCTGGCTGTCGAGGATCTGGAAGGTCTGCGGCAGCTGGACCAGCTTCCAGTGGGCGCGCAGCAGGCGGTGGCACAGGCCGTGGAAGGTGCCGATCCACATGCCGCGCACATTGAGCGGCAGCAGCGCCGACAGACGCGTGAGCATCTCCTTGGCCGCCTTGTTGGTGAAGGTCACGGCCAGGATGCCGCCGGGCGTGACCTGCCCGGTCTGCAGCAGCCAGGCGATGCGGGTGGTCAGCACGCGCGTCTTGCCCGAGCCGGCACCGGCCAGGATCAGCGCGGACACGGGCGGCAGGGTCACGGCGGCGAGCTGCTCGGCGTTGAGGCCTTGGAGCAGGGATGAGGCCGCGAAAGAGTCTGGGTTCTCGAACATGGACCGATTGTAGGGAGGCGCCAGCGCCGCCTCCCGGTTCCGAGGAATCAGAGCCAGCCGCGCTCGCGCAGCTTGTGCAGGACGAGATCGGCCATCAGACGGTTCATCGGACTGCCGAAGTCGTCAGCGAGGAGCGTCCCCTGTCCGTCAGGATCGCCCGGTCGGCTGGCGGACGGTGCCGCCTGGCAGCGCAGATGGAGCGACAGGCCCAGGTGGTCGAGTTTCCCGGCTTCGGGCGGACAGGCCATGCGGGTCGAATCGAGGTGCGCCGGCCTGTCCACCCACGGCCCGAGCCGGACGGGATCCTCGACGGCGATCCGGCTCCCGCTGGCAAAGCGGACTTGCAGCCTGAGGTTGAAAACCCGGATCCACTCATCGACCATGGACATGACACGGCCAGCCTCGTCTGCGTTGATCCGCGCCAGCTGCGCCTGCACCGCATTCGGGTAGGGCGTCTTCGTCAGCTGGGGAATGTCGAGCACCACGACCCGACGCGCCCCCTTGTCGATGGCCCAGGTCGCCAGGTCATCCACCAGCTGGTCGGCCAGCGCCTGCATGTAGCGCCCTCCGGCCTCGGCGAGATGTGGCTCATCGGGCGCGTCAGGAACGATGCCGCGTTCGGCCAGCAGCTGATAGAAGCGGGTATCGGCGGGCGCGAGCGGCTGCAGCTCGAGGCTGAACATGAGGAAATAGCGCAGCAGGTCAGCCACATCGTGGCCGCCACCATCGATCAGCAGCAAGCCATCCGGCTCATGGCCTGCCGTTGCGAGATGCTTGAGCTGCTGGCGGATCGAGAACGGGCTGGGGTCGCCTCGCAAGGCCCCGCCGGGAACGTCTCTCGTCACGCCTTGCAAGGTGCAGGCCGCATGCGGATCGAGACGGCTGCACTGAGGAACCTTGACGCCGAAACCGTCGTTCAGGCTGTCGCCCGGGACGTGCACCGTGGTGTACGGCGCGCCGCAAGCCGCCAGCATGGCAAGCGCTGTGGCGGCCAGACTCGTCCTGTATTGCATTGTTTCCTCCCTGGCTGTCGGATGGCATGGCCATCCTTGCTGCATGCTGGGGGATGAAACAGGGGCTGTCAATGCGCGGCCCAAGCCTGGCGGAGGCCGCCAGAACGCAAAAACCCGGCCTCGGGCCGGGTTTGGCTCAGTGCCTGCCGCAGCAGGCGCGAGGATCAGCGCTTGACGAAGCGCGGCTTGCCGGCGCCCTCGGGGCGCGGGCGACGGTCACCCCAGGCGGGTGCACCATGGCCGCGCGGCTCGTGGCGCTCGCCGCTGCGGCGCTCGAAGGCGGGACGGTCGCCGAAGCTGCGCTCGCCTTGCGGGCGGCCGAAGGCCTCGCGGCGCTGGTCACCGCGGTCGAAGCCGCCCTGCGGACGCGGATCGCGCTGCTCGCGGCCACCGAAACCGCGCTGCTCACCGCGGAACTCGCCACGCTCGGGGCGGTCACCACCACGGAACTCGCGACTCTCGGGACGGGCGTCGCTGCGCTGCTCGAAGCGCTCACCGCGGGGCTCGGCGCGGAACTCGGGACGACCGCCGCGGAACTCGCCACGCGGCTCGGAACGGAACTCGCCACGGCGCTCGCCGCCACGGCCGGCGCTGTTGCCGAAGCCACCGAAGCCGCCGTCGTTGCGGCCCCAGCCGCCACGATCGCCACGGCCATTGCCACGCGGGGCACCGCGACCGTTGCCACGGCCACCCGGACGGCGGTCGCTGAACTCATAGACCGGCTTCTTGGGTTCGAGACCCGGAATGGTCGCGGTCTTGATGACCTGCTGGCTGTAGGCCTCGATATCGCCGATCTTGCGGCGGTCGCGGAACTCGGCCATCGTGACGGCCAGACCCTTGCGACCGGCACGACCGGTGCGGCCGATGCGGTGCGTATAGTCCTCGGCCTTCATCGGCAGGCCGTAGTTGAAGACATGGGTGATCGTCGGCACGTCGATGCCGCGCGCAGCGACGTCGGTCGCCACCAGGATCTGCACCTGGCCGCTGCGCAGCGCCATCAGGCGGCGGTTGCGCAGGCCCTGGCTGAGAGCGCCGTGCAGCGCGACGGCCGAGAAGCCGACCTGCTGCAGTTCCTCGGCCAGCGAATCGCACTCGATCTGCGTGCTGGCGAAGACGATCGCCTGGTCGATCGAGGCATCGCGCAGCCAGTGGTCGAGCAGCTGGCGCTTGTGCTCGGCGCTGTCGCACCAGAACAGCTGCTGCTCGATGCTGCTGTGCTTGTCCTGCGGCGTGTCGATCTGCACCTTCTGCGGCTCGCGCATGACGCGCTGCGCCAGCGTCTGGATGCGCGGCGCGAAGGTCGCGCTGAACATCATGGTCTGGTGGCGCTGCAGGGTGAGCTGGTTGATATCGGCCAGGTCATCCGAGAAGCCGAGGTCGAGCATGCGGTCGGCTTCATCGACGACCAGGAACTGCACCTTGTCGAGCTTGATCTGGCCGTTGCGTTGCAGGTCGAGCAGGCGGCCCGGCGTGGCGACGACCAGGTCGGCGTTCTGCAGCTTGGCGATCTGGACCGGGTACGGGATGCCGCCGACGACGTTGGCGACGCGCAGGCCGCGGCAATGCTTGACGAGGTCGATCGCGTCATGCGCGACCTGCTGCGCGAGCTCGCGCGTCGGGCACAGCACCAGCGCACCCGGCACGGCGGGCTGGAAGTGGCGCGCCAGCAGCGGGTTCTTGCGCTTCGGCTTCTTGGGTGCCGGCTGGCCGGCGGCGGCAGCCTCGGCAACCTGGCGCTCCCAGTCGGCGCGCTCCTGCGCCTCGGCAGCGGCGCGCTGCTCGATCAGCGTGTGCAGCACTGGCAGCAGGAAGGCAGCGGTCTTGCCCGAGCCGGTCTGGCTCGACACCATCAGGTCGGTGAAGCCTGCGGCATGGCCGCCCTGCATCGCCTTCGGCACGGCGGCCTGCTGCACCAGCGTCGGCTGGGTGAAGCCGAGGTCGGCGACAGCGCGGACCAGTTCCTCGGCCAGGCCGAGGTCGATGAAGGCCTGCGGCAGGGCTGCGGGGGCGGCCTGCTCAACGGGTGCGACGGCCGCGATGGCGTCGAGGGAGGTTTCGATGTCGGCGTCAGCCGGGAATTGCAAATTTTCAGTCATGTCCATCGTCCAGGCGCCATGTGGCGCGCAATGAGCAAAGCGGAGCGACAGGCAGGTGATGCCCGGGCGGTCCGATCCGTTCATGGTCAACAAGAAACATCAACCATCAAACAGATCGGCATGCCGCGTGCCCATGGACGGGCCGACTGGAATGCGTGGGGCCCTGAATTGAACCCGTGCGGGTTGCCGGCTTGCACCGGGAGGGGCCAGAGTGAGGCAGATGTGCGTAAAGCCGCTGCTTCATGCAGCTGGCTGGCAGCAATTGTCGCACATCTTCGGGTTTATACCAAGAATTTTCTCATTCCGGCGCTTCGCGGCAACCGCTCGCGCTCGCCCGTGGCGGGCTTCAAGGCTAGAATCCGGCCGAACTCAGCACCCGGCCTCGTCATGAGGCTGCCACACAATTCGCGCAGGAGCGAAAGATGATCTTTGGGAAATTGATGCCTCGCGAGGGCAACTTCTTCGAACTTTTCAAGCTGCACGCCAAGCACATGGTCGATGCCTCGCATGCCTTTGCCGAGCTGGTCAAGAACTATGCCGACCCGATGCTGCGCGACAAGTACAACCAGGAAGTCGATCGCGCCGAACATGCCGCCGACCGCGTCACGATGGAGGTCAACAAGCTGCTGCACAAGACCTTCATCACGCCGCTGGACCGCGAGCAGATCCACTCGCTGATCAACACCATGGACGATGTCGCCGACCTGATCCAGGACGCGGCAGAGACCATGGCGCTGTACGACGTGCGCCACATGACCGAGGAGATCACGCGCCTGACCGACCTCGGCGTCAAGTGCTGCGAGCGCCTGCAGTCCGCGGTCGGCCTGCTCGAGAAGATCGCCGACGCCAAGACCGCCGAGGCCGCGATCAAGACCTGCGAGGAGATCGACCGCCTCGAGTCCGACGCCGACCGCGTGCTGCGCACCGCGATGAGCAAGCTGTTCCGCGAGGAGACCGACGTGCGCGAGCTGATCAAGCTCAAGGCGATCTACGAGCTCCTCGAGACGATCACCGACCGCTGCGAGGACGTGGCCAACCTGATCGAGGGCGTGATCCTCGAGAACTCCTGATCCGGGAGATCCAGCATGAATTCAATGCAGGCGGCCTTCTGGGTCATCGCCGTGCTGGTCGCGATGGCGCTGCTGTTCGACTTCATGAACGGCTTCCATGACGCGGCCAACTCGATCGCGACCGTGGTCTCGACCGGGGTGCTCAAGCCGACGCAGGCGGTCGTCTTCGCGGCCTTCTTCAACTTCGTCGCCATCTTCATCTTCCACCTCAGCGTGGCGGCGACGGTCGGCAAGGGCATCGCCCAGCCCGGCGTGGTCGACACGCATGTGGTGTTCGGCGCGCTCGCCGGCGCCATCACCTGGAACGTGATCACCTGGTACTACGGCATCCCGAGCAGCTCCTCGCACGCGCTGATCGGCGGCATCGTCGGCGCCGTGATCGCCAAGGCCGGCGCCAGCGCGCTGATCTCGACCGGCATCATCCGCACCGTGATCTTCATCTTCGTCTCGCCGCTGCTGGGCTTCATCTTCGGCTCGCTGATGATGGTGCTGGTCGCGCGGGTTTTCAGGCGCGCCACGCCGTCCAGGGTCGACCGCTGGTTCCGTCGCCTGCAGCTGGTCTCGGCCGGCGCCTACAGCCTGGGACATGGCGGCAACGACGCGCAAAAGACCATCGGCATCATCTGGATGCTGCTGATGGCGACCGGCTATGCCGCAGCCGCGGACCAGTCGCCGCCGAGCTGGGTCATCATCTCCTGCTACATGGCGATCGGCGTCGGCACCATGTTCGGTGGCTGGCGCATCGTCAAGACCATGGGCCAGAAGATCACCAAGCTCAAGCCGGTCGGCGGCTTCTGCGCCGAAACCGGTGGCGCGATCACGCTGTTCCTGGCGACCGCGATCGGCGTGCCGGTCTCGACCACGCACACCATCACCGGCGCCATCGTCGGCGTCGGCTCGGTGCAGCGCATGAGCGCGGTGCGCTGGGGCGTGGCCGGCAACATCGTCTGGGCCTGGGTGCTGACGATTCCGGCATCGGCCTTCGTCGCGGCCGTGGCCTACTGGATCAGCCTGCAGCTGTTCACCTAGCGCAGGAAATGCTCGCGGTAGTGCACGAGCTCGTCGATCGACTCGTGCACGTCGGCCAGCGCCGTGTGGCGCTGGTGCTTCTTGAACGCCTTGTGCACCTCGGGCCGCCAGCGCTTGGCCAGTTCCTTCAGGGTGCTGACGTCCAGGTTGCGGTAGTGGAACTGGGCATGCAGGTTCGGCATGTACTTGACCAGGAAGCGCCGGTCCTGGCCGATCGAGTTGCCGCACATCGGTGACTTCCCCTTGGGCACGTACTTGCGGATGAAATCGATCACCTGCGCCTCGGCGTCGGCCTCGGTCGTCGCGCTGGCCTTAACGCGGTTGATCAGGCCGCTCCTGCCATGCGTGCCGCGGTTCCAGGCGTCCATCGCATCGAGCGCGGCGTCACTCTGATGGATGGCCAGTACCGGCCCCTCGACGCGCGGCGTCAGCTGCGGGCCGGTGATGACGACCGCGATCTCGAGCAGCCGGTCGGTTTCCGGGTCGAGGCCGGTCATCTCGCAGTCGATCCAGACCAGGTTCAAGTCGCTCTTGCCCAGATGCTGGACGCTAGTCCCGGCGTCAGCTGCGGGAAGGGTGGAATTCATGCTCATGAAATGGATTTTCGCCGATGACGCGCCCGCCAGGTCCGGCTTTCGCTAGACTCGCGGCCATGGATTCCTCCCGACCCGATCTGGCCTGGACAATGGCCTTCTGCGCCCTGCTGCTGGCGGTACTGCTGGCCCGGCTCTGGCTGGCAAGCCGCCAGATCCGCCATGTCGCACGGCATCGCGGCGCGGTGCCGGCGCCGTTTGCCGCCAGCGTGAGCCTGGACTCGCACCAGAAAGCCGCCGACTACACCCTCGCCAAGCTCAGGCTCGACCTCGTCGGCAAGGCCTGGAGCGCCGCGCTGCTGCTGGCCTGGACGCTGCTGGGCGGTCTCGAGCTGCTCAACCAGGTCTTGCGCGCGCTGCTGGGCGACGGCATGGCGCAGCAGCTCGCGCTGCTGGCGGGCTTCCTGGCGATCTCCAGCCTGCTTGAGCTGCCGCTGGCCTGGATCCGCATCTTCCGCGTCGAGCAGCGCCACGGCTTCAACCGCATGACACCGGGCCTGTGGCTGGCCGACGGGATCAAGTCGGCCGTGGTCGGGTCGGCCATCGGCCTGCCGTTCGCGGCGCTGCTGCTGTGGCTGATGGAGTCGGCCGGCCCGCTCTGGTGGCTGTGGTGCTGGGCGGTCTGGCTCGGCTTCAACCTGCTGCTGCTGCTGGTCTATCCGACGCTGATCGCGCCGCTGTTCAACCGCTTCGAGCCGCTGGCCGATGCCGCGCTGCGCGAGCGCATCGAGGCACTGCTGGCGCGCTGCGGCTTCCGCTCCAGCGGCCTGTTCGTGATGGATGGCAGCCGGCGCAGCGCGCACGCCAACGCCTACTTCACCGGCTTCGGTTCTGCCCGGCGCGTGGTCTTCTTCGACACCCTGCTGAAAAAGCTCTCCCCCGGCGAGATCGACGCCGTGCTGGCGCACGAGCTCGGCCACTTCAGGCGCGGCCATCTGCCCCGGCGCCTGGTGCTGATGGGCGCGGTCAGCCTGCTGGGCTTCGCGCTGCTGGGCTGGCTGTCGGGCCAGATCTGGTTCTACACCGGGCTCGGCGTGCGCCCCAATCTGGTCGCCCCCAGCAGCGCGCTGGCGCTGCTGCTGTTCGCCAGCATCGCGCCGCTGGCCACTTTCTGCCTGACGCCGCTGCTCAACCGGATCTCGCGCCGCCACGAGTTCGAGGCCGATGCCTACGCCTGCGCGCAGGCCGACGGGCGCGAGCTCGCCAGCGCGCTGGTCAAGCTCTACCAGGACAACGCCAGCACGCTGACGCCGGACCCGCTCTACGTCCGCTTTCATTACTCGCACCCGCCTGCGGCAGAGCGCCTGGCGCGCCTGCCGGGCATTCCCACATGAACCCTACACTACGCTGCGGACTGGTCGTTGCCGCCTACGGCCGCCACTGCCTGGTCGAGATCGACGATGGCTCGCGCCTGATCTGCCACCCGCGCGGCAAGAAGAGCCAGGCCGTGGTCGGCGACCGCGTCTGGTGGCAGGCCAGCGCCGACGAAGGCACGATCGAGAAGCTGCAGGAGCGGCGCAACCTGCTCTACCGCCAGGACGAGATCCGCACCAAGTCCTTTGCCGCCAACCTCGACCTGGTGCTGATCCTGCTGGCCGCCGAGCCCGAGTTCTCCGAGAGCCAGCTCACGCGCGCGCTGATCGCGGCGCGCGCCGAAGCGATTCCAGCGCTGATCGTGCTCAACAAGAGCGATCTGGGCCCCCTGTTCGAGCGCGCCTGGCAGCGCCTGGAACCCTATCGCGCCATGGGCGAAGCGGTGCTGGCACTGTCGCTGCAGGCCGGCGCCGAGGCGGGCGTGGACGAGCTCGAACAGCGCCTGCAGGGCCGCACCACGCTGGTGCTGGGGCCGTCGGGCGCGGGCAAGAGCACGCTGATCAACCGCATCGTGCCGGCGGCACAGGCACAGACCGGCGAGATCTCGCGGGCGCTCAACAGCGGCAAGCACACCACCACCAGCACGACCTGGTACTGGGTCGATGCGGACCGGACCACAGCGCTGATCGATTCACCCGGCTTCCAGGAATTCGGCCTGCACCATATCGAGGCCACCCGGCTGCCGCACCTGATGCCCGATCTGGAGTCACGGCTGGGCCACTGCCGCTTCTACAACTGCAGCCACCTGCACGAGCCCGGCTGCGCGGTGCGCGATGCGGTCGGCGCCGGCATCAGCGAGAACCGCTACCGCCTCTACGGCGAGCTGTTCGCCGAGCTGTCGCAGCCGCGCTACTGATTCAGCCCACGCTGCGCGCCATGGTGGTGAGTGCCAGCAGCAGCAGCCAGAGCACGACCGCGCGCCACACCAGTCCGACCAGGCTGGCGAGGTGCGCGAGCTGGGGCTCACGGCCCTCGGTCCAGCCGCCCTGCCGCGCCTCGGCACTGAGCGCCTGGCCGCCCAGCCTGACGTTGATCGCGCCCGAGGTAGCCGCCAGCACGATGCCATCGTTGGGGTTGCCCAGGCGCGAACCGTCCTGCCGCCAGGCGGCGATCGCCTCCTCGAAGTTGCCAACGACGGCGAAGGCCAGCGCGGTAGCGCGGGCCGGCACATGGTCGATCCAGAGCCAGGCCTGTTGTGCCGCCTGCTGTGCCGCCGGACTGGGCGCATCCTGCAGCCGGGGCCGCCAGCGGCGCGCGAGCGACTCGGCCAGGCGGTAGAGCACGGCACCGGCCGGCCCCAGGCCGAGCAACGCCAGCACCGAATACGCCAGCAGCACACCGAAGACATGGCGATGCGCCTCCAGCGCCGAATGCTCGATCACGTGGCGCAGCAGCTCCTGGCGCGACAGGGTGCCGACTTCGACACCGCGCCACTGCGCCAGACCGGCCCTGGCCGTGGCCTCATCGCCCACCTCGAGCGCCTGCCGGATCGCGGTGAAGTGATGGCTGAACTGGCGAAAACCCAGCGTCAAATAGAGCACGGCGACCGTCCAGACGAAGACGAGCAGGTCGCTGAAGGGCAGCAACAGCCAGTGCACCAGCGCAGCCAGCAAGGCGGGCGCCAGCGCCGCAGCGCTCCAGGCCATCCAGCCGTGCTCGGCCTGTCCCGCGTCGAGACTGCGCCTGACCCAGCGCCGCCATGCCGTCGCCATGCGGTGAGCGGAATTGTCCCGGCTCAGCGGCCGGGCCTGCTCGAGCAGCAGGGCGAAGAAGATGGCGAAAAAACTCATGTCCCGATGATAGCGGTCTGCGGCGCCGCCCGGCCTCAGCCGCGAGCGGCCAGGTAGCGGTAGAGGTTGCGCAACATCGCCGCCGTCGCGCCCCAGATGAAGCGCTCGGTACCGGCGTCGTCGTAGGGCATGGCCAGCCACTCATGGCGCTGGCCCTGCCAGTCCATGGCACGGCGCTGGTGGTGGGCAGGGTTCATCAGGAAAGCCAGTGGCACCTCGAACAGGTCGGCCACCTCGTGCGGATTGGGCCTGAACTCGGCGCTCGGCTGCACCAGGCCGACGATGGGCGTGATCCGGTAGGCGCTTGAGCTCAGGTAGTCGGGCAAGGCCCCGAGCAGCTCGACGCAGCGCGGATCGAGACCGACCTCCTCCTCGGCTTCGCGCAGCGCGGCGGCCGCCGCGTCGGCATCCGACGCATCGACCTTGCCGCCCGGAAAGGCGATCTGGCCCGAATGGCTGGCGAGGTGATCGGTGCGCCGCGTCAGCAGCACCGTGGGACTGGGGCGCAGCACGATGGGCACCAGCACCGCCGCCGGGCGCAGCGGCCGATCGACGAGGCGGCGCGAATCACGCGTCAGCTCGACTTGCCAGGGCAGGCTGCGGGCAAAGCGTTCGCGCAGCGCAGCAGCGCTCAGGCTGGAGGGCAGCAGCGCCGGCAGCTGCCAGTCGGTGCCGAGCAGCGCGGCTTTTCTCGGGTCTTGCATGGTGGGGGCGCTCGGGTCGGTTGCAGCCCGATTGTGCCTTGCCTGGCATGCCGCAGCGCCAGTCCCGATACGCGGGCGATGGTCATGCAAACCTTGCATGGGTCGTGAAGCGATCGGCCTTGGACAGGGCGGCAGCTCGCGCCTATGCTGGAGGCATCCTCCACTTCGAAGCCAGGCACATGAGTCAAGACCTCAACTCCCTGCCCTCCTACCTGCAGGCCGACCAGCTCGGGCCCTGGGGCATCTTCCTGCAGCAGGTCGAACGTGTCACGCCTTATCTGGGCGAGCTGTCGCGCTGGGTCGAGACGCTGACGCGACCCAAGCGCATCCTGGTCGTCGATGTGCCGATCCACATGGACGACGGCAGCGTGGCGCATTTCGAGGGCTACCGGGTGCAGCACAACACCTCGCGCGGACCGGGCAAGGGCGGCGTGCGCTTCCACCAGAGCGTCACGCTGTCCGAGGTGATGGCGCTCTCGGCCTGGATGTCGATCAAGAACGCCGCAGTCAACGTGCCTTTTGGCGGCGCCAAGGGCGGCATCCGGGTCGATCCGCGTCAGCTCTCGCGCGGCGAGCTTGAGCGCGTGACGCGCCGCTACACCAGCGAGATCGGCCTCATCATCGGCCCGAGCAAGGACATCCCGGCGCCCGACGTCAACACCAACGAGCAGGTGATGGCCTGGATGATGGACACCTACTCGATGAACGTGGGCGAGAACGCGACCGGCGTCGTCACCGGCAAGCCGATAGCCCTCGGCGGCTCGCTGGGCCGGCGCGACGCGACCGGGCGCGGCGTCTTCACCGTAGGCCAGGAGGCGGCCGCGCGCATCGGGCTCGAACTCCAGGGCGCGCGCGTCGCGGTGCAGGGTTTCGGCAACGTCGGCAGCGTCGCCGCCCGCCTGTTCGCCGAGGCCGGCGCGCGCGTGGTCGCGGTGCAGGACCATGCCGGAACGGTGTATTGCGAGGCCGGACTCGACATTCCCGCGCTGATCGGGCATGTGGGGCGGCATGGCTCGGTGCTCGACTTCCCTGCCGAGGCCATCGCCCGCGACAGCTTCTGGGACGTCGAATGCGAGATCCTGATTCCCGCGGCGCTGGAGCAGCAGATCACGTCAGCCAACGCCGGCCGGATCCGGGCACGCCTGGTGATCGAAGGCGCCAACGGGCCGACCACGCCGGCAGCCGACGACATCCTGAATGAGCGCGGCGTGCTGGTGCTGCCCGACGTGATCGCCAACGCCGGTGGCGTGACGGTGAGCTACTTCGAGTGGGTGCAGGACTTCTCCAGCTTCTTCTGGACCGAGGACGAGATCAACGCCCGCCTGGTCAAGATCATGCGCGAAGCCTTTGCCAGCATCTGGCAGCTGGCCGAGCAGCACGGAGTCAGCCTGCGCACCGCGACCTTCATCATCGCCTGCCAGCGCATCCTGCGCGCGCGCGACCTGCGCGGACTCTACCCCTGAGCGGCAGCCGGGCGCCAATCCAGCGCCCAGGCTCCCGACAGGACGTTCTGCAGCCAGAGCAGCCCGGTCAGCGTCTTGGCGTCGGTGACGACGCCGTCGCGGCAGCCGACGAGCAGCTCGTCCGGCGTCGCGGCGAGCACGTCGAGGAACTCGCCGGCGTCGAGTGCGCGCTCACCCAGGCTCAGGCCGCGCGCGAACCAGATCTCGATGAACTCGTCGGCATAGGCCAGCACGGGGTGCAGCACGCCGGCCCGTGCCCATTCGCGCGCGACATAGCCGGTCTCCTCGCGCAGTTCGCGCTGCGCGCACAGCAGCCGGTCCTCGCCGGGGTCGATCTTGCCGGCCGGGAACTCGATCAGCGCGCGCTGCAGGGGATAGCGGTACTGGCGCTCGACGATGACGCGGCCGTCGTCGAGCATGGGGATGATCATGACCGCGCCGGGGTGGCGGATGTACTCGCGCACTGCCTGCTGGCCGTCGGGCAGGCGCACCGTGTCGCGCAGGACATGCAGGAAATGGCCCTGATAGACGGTGACGCCGTCGATGCGGTCCTCGCGCAGGTGCGCCGGCTGCAGCTCGGGGAGCAGGTCTCGTGACATGGCGGTGATGGAATGTGTCGGAAACGACGCAGCCCCGGTTAGGGGGCTGCAAGGGACGGAGAGCGTGAAGCCGGACTCAGCGACGCACCAGATAGCGCCAGACGAAGCCCGGGAAGGCCAGCGTCAGGAACAGCGTCGCGGTGATGGCGTAGAACTCCCAGCCCTGCGGGTAGATCTGGCCGAGCCTCTGCTCGAGCGCCAGCCCGATGCCGCCGACCGCCAGGTAGAGCAGAGCGAGTTCGAGCAGGCGCAGCGCCAGTCCCTTGGGAGCCGGCAGGCGCAGGCCGAGGAAGCGCTCGCTCAGGAAAGGCAGATTGGCGGCCACCAGGGCAGCCGCCAACACCAGCCAGACCGATGTCGTCTGGTTCATCCGCTCAGTGCCAGAGCGCCAGGATGGCCTGGTCGCACAGCGCCATCAGGCCGCCCGGCAGCAGGCCCAGGCCCAGGACCAGCGCGCCGTTGAGCGACAGCACCAGGCGCACGTCGGACGGTACCTCGATGGCGGCGGTCTGCACCGGGGCATCGAAGTACATGACCTTGACCACGCGCAGGTAGTAGAAGGCGCCGATCAGCGACATCATCACCGCGAACACGGTCAGGCCGACGTAGATGCCGCCGCCCGCGTTGAGCAGGGACTGCAGCACCGAGAACTTGGCGTAGAAGCCGACCAGCGGCGGCACGCCGGCAAGCGAGAACATGCAGGCCGTCATGACGCCGGCGTAGAGCGGGTTGCGCTGGTTCAGGCCGGCCAGATCGGAGATCTCCTCGGATTCGAAGCCCTCGCGCGCCAGCAGCAGGATGACGCCGAAGGTCGCCAGCGTGGTCAGCACGTAGGTGATGACGTAGAACATGGCCGAGCTATAGGCCGCGCTCATGTTGTTGCCGTCCTGGCCGACCACGCCCGAGACGAAGGACAGCAGCACGAAGCCCATCTGCGCGATGGTCGAGAACGCCAGCATGCGCTTGAGGTTGGTCTGCGCGACCGCCGCCAGGTTGCCGACCAGCAGCGAGGCCACGGCCAGCACCATCAGCATCTGCTGCCAGTGCCAGACCAGCGGCAGCAGGCCCTCGACCAGCAGGCGCATCACGATGCCGAAGGCGGCCAGCTTGGGCGCGCCACCGATCATCAGCGTGATGGCAGTCGGTGCGCCGTGATAGACGTCGGGCACCCACATGTGGAAGGGCACGACGCCGAGCTTGAACGCCAGGCCGGCGACGACGAACACCAGGCCGAGGGTCAGCACGGTCTTGTCGAGCGTGCCGGTGGAGATCGCCTCCTGGATGGCAGCGATGTCGAGCGAACCGGTGGCGCCATAGACCAGCGACAGGCCGTAGAGCAGGAAGCCGCTGGCGAGCGAGCCGAGCACGAAGTACTTCATCGCGGCCTCGGTCGAGCGCAGCTCGTCACGGCGCAGCGCGACCAGCGCATAGCCCGGCAGCGTCAGCAGTTCCAGACCCAGGTAGATCACCAGCAGGTGGTGGCCCGAGATCATCACGAACATGCCCAGCAGCGCGTAGAGCGAGAGCGTGAACAGCTCGCCGCCGCGCAGCATGTCGCGGTCACCGGCGTAGGGGCGGCCATAGACCAGCGTGACCAGGACCGCGACCGCAGCGAAGCCCTTGAGCAGCGCGCCCATCGAGTCGATCACGATCATGCCGCCGAAGGCATAGACGGTCTCGCTGCCGGCCTGCGCAAAGCTCAGGCCCGCCACCAGGGCCAGCGTCAGCAGCGACAGGCGGTAGGTCGCGCCGCGCAGCGGGGTCTTGACCGCCAGATCGAACAGGGCGATCAGGCCGGTCATGCCCAGGAGCAGCAGCTCCGGCGCGACCGCCGCCCAGTTGTGACTCTCTATCATTGTTGTGCTCTTTCGATACGTTGAGAGGGTTGGGCTTCAGGGCAGCTTGGAGACGGCCACATGCTTGAGCAGCTCGGCGACCGGAGCGTCCATGACGTCGGTGAAGGGCTTGGGATGGATGCCCATGTAGAGCACCATCAGGGCCAGCAGCGCCATGACGAGGAACTCGCGGCCATTGATGTCGGTCAGCGCCTTGACATCGTCGTTGGCGACCGGACCGAGATAGACGCGCTTGAACATCCACAGCGTGTAGGCGGCACCGAAGATCAGCGCGCTGGCAGCGATCATGCCGACCCAGAAGTTGACCTTGACCGCGCCCAGGATCACCATCCACTCGCCGACGAAACCGGCGGTGCCCGGCAGGCCGCAGTTGGCCATGGCGAACAGCAGCGCGAAGGCGGCGAACTTGGGCATGGTGTTGACGACGCCGCCGTAGGAGGCGATCTCACGCGAATGCACGCGGTCGTAGAGCACGCCGATGCTCAGGAACATCGCGGCCGAGACGAAGCCGTGGGCGATCATCTGCACGATGGCGCCCGAGACGGCGAGGTCATCGAACAGGAAGAAGCCCAGCGAGACGAAGCCCATGTGCGCGACCGACGAGTACGCGACCAGCTTCTTCATGTCCTGCTGCACCATGGCGACCAGGCCGACATAGACCACGGCGACCAGCGACAGGCCGATCATCAGGCCGGCCCACTCGTGCGAGGCGTCGGGCGTGATCGGCAGCGAGAAGCGCAGGAAACCGTAGGCACCCAGCTTGAGCATGATCGCGGCCAGCACGGCGGAACCCCCAGTGGGCGCCTCGACGTGGACGTCGGGCAACCAGGTGTGGACCGGCCACATCGGGATCTTGACCGCGAAGGCGGCGAAGAAGGCGAAGAACAGCAGCGTCTGCGGCTTGGCGGCCAGCGGCAGCTGGTACCAGGTCTGCAGGTCGAAGCTGCCACCCGAGACGTTGTACAGGTAGATCAGCGCGACCAGCATCAGCAGCGAGCCGAGCAGCGTGTAGAGGAAGAACTTGAACGCCGCGTAGATCTTGTTCGGGCCGCCCCAGACACCGATGATCAGGTACATCGGGATCAGCGTGGCTTCGAAGAAGACGTAGAACAGCATCGCGTCCTGCGCGGCGAAGACGCCGATCATCAGGCCCGACAGGATCAGGAAGGCGCCCATGTACTGGTTGACGCGCTCCTGGATCACTTCCCAGCCCGCCAGCACCACGATGACCGTGATGAAGGAGGTCAGCAGCACCAGCCAGAGCGAGATGCCGTCCACCGCGAGGTGGTAGTGGACGTTGAAGGCGGGAATCCACAGGAGGCGTTCGACGAACTGCATCGCTGCGGAACCGACCTCGAAGCCGGTGTAGAGCGGCACCGTCGCGGCCAGGCCGGCAACGGAACCGAGCAGCGCCAGCCAGCGCACCGCGCTCGCTTCACGCTTGTCGCCACCCATGGCGAGCAGCACGACACCAAACAGGACTGGTGTCCAGATCGCAAGGCTCAGCAAACCCATCTTGTTCTTCTCCTAATTACATGCGGGCGATGTAGAACAACGCCAGCACGCCAGCGATCATCCAGAACGCGTAGGTATAGAGGTAGCCGGTCTGGAAGCGGCGCACCAGGCCCGAAACCATGCCGACCAGCTTCCAGCTCAGGTTGACGACTGCGCCTTCGATGATGCCGCGGTCGCCGCCCTTCCACAGGCCCAGGCCCAGACCGCGCGCGGCCTTGGCGAGGATGTTCTCGTTGATCCAGTCCATGAAGTACTTGTTCTCCAGGACCACGATCAGCGGACGCAGCGCGCGGGCGAAGAAGGCCGGCACGGCCGGGTTGACCAGGTACATGTACCAGGCGGTCACGGCGCCGGCCAGTGCCAGCCAGAACGGCGCGGTGCTCAGCGCGTGCGCAGCCATGGCGACCGGACCGTGGAACTCCTCGGCCAGCATCTCCAGCGCCGGGTGGGCGTGCAGGTTGATGGTGATCGCGTCCTTCAGGAAGTCGCCGTAGAGCATGGGCTCGATCGTCAGGTAGCCGATGAACACCGACGGAATCGCCAGCAGCAGCAGCGGGACGGTCACGACCCAGGGCGACTCGTGCGGCTTGCCGTCGCCATGGTGACCATGGCCATGGTCGTCATGTGCGGCGTGATCGTCATGATGATCGTCGTGGTGACCGTGCGCGTCCGGGTTCTGGTCGTAGCGCTCCTGGCCGTGGAAGACCAGGAAGTAGAGGCGGAACGAGTAGAACGAGGTCACGAACACGCCAGCCATGACAGCAAAGTGCGCGAAACCGGCGGCCGGCAGCTGGCTGAAATGCACCGCCTCGATGATGCTGTCCTTCGAGTAGAAGCCCGAGAAGAACGGCGTACCGATCAGCGCCAGCGTGCCCAGCAGCGAGGTGATCCAGGTGATCGGCATGTACTTGCGCACATTGCCCATCCAGCGGAGGTCCTGGTTGTGGTGCAGGCCCATGATGACCGAGCCGGCGGCGAGGAACAGCAGCGCCTTGAAGAAGGCGTGCGTCATCAGGTGGAACACGGCGACCGAGTAGGCCGAGGCACCCAGCGCCACCGTCATGTAGCCCAGCTGCGACAGCGTCGAGTAGGCGACGACGCGCTTGATGTCGTTCTGGATGATGCCCAGGAAGCCCATGAACAGCGCCGTGATCGAGCCGATCACCAGGATGAAGTTCAGCGCGGTGTCGGACAGCTCATAGATCGGCGACATGCGCGCGACCATGAAGATGCCAGCCGTCACCATGGTGGCGGCGTGGATCAGCGCCGAGATCGGGGTCGGGCCTTCCATCGAGTCCGGCAGCCAGACATGCAGCGGGAACTGCGCCGACTTGCCCATGGCGCCGATGAACAGGCAGATGCCGATCACGGTCACCAGCAGCGCGTCCTGGCCGAAGATGTACCAGGGGAACTGGACGCCGGCGAGCTCGGGCGCCTTGGCGAAGATCTCGGTGTAGTTCAGCGTGCCGGCGTAGGCGGCGATCAGGCCGATGCCGAGGATGAAGCCGAAGTCGCCGACACGGTTGACCAGGAAGGCCTTCATGTTGGCGAAGATCGCGGTCGGCTTGTTGAACCAGAAACCGATCAGCAGGTAGGACACCAGGCCCACGGCTTCCCAGCCGAAGAACAGCTGCAGCAGGTTGTTGCTCATGACCAGCATGAGCATCGAGAAGGTGAACAGCGAGATGTAGGAGAAGAAGCGGTTGTAGCCTTCGTCCTCGTGCATGTAGCCGATGGTGTAGAGGTGGACCATCAGCGAGACGAAGGTCACGACGCACATCATCATCGCGGTCAGGCCATCGACCATGAAGCCGATTTCCATCTTCAGGCCGCCGATCACCATCCACTCGTAGAGGGTCTCGTTGAAGCGGGCGCCCTCGAAGGCGACGCTCTGGAACGTCAGGGCCGAGATGATGAAGGCGACCAGCACGCCCAGGATGGTCGCGCAGTGCGAGGCGCGACGGCCCAGCAGGTTGCCGCCGAAATGGGTGCCGAGGACGCCGGCCAGCGCGGAGCCGACCAGCGGGGCCAGGGGCACCGCCAGCAAGGTGCTTGCAGAGAGGCTTGTACTCATTTTTAGACTTGGCGTTGAACCCTCGAGCCTCAGCCCTTGAGCGTGTTGAGCTCATCCACGTTGATGGACGACTTGTTGCGGAACAGCAGCACCAGGATGGCGAGGCCGATCGCGGATTCTGCAGCGGCAACGGTGAGCACGAAGAACACGAACAGCTGGCCGTTGAGGTCACCCAGGTAATGGGCGAAGGCAACGAAGTTCATGTTCACCGCCAGCAGCATGAGCTCGATCGCCATCAGCAGCACGATCAGGTTCTTGCGGTTCAGGTAGATGCCCACCACCGACAGCGCGAACAGGATCGCGCCCAGCGAGAGGAAATGTCCGAGGGTCAGGCTCATGCTTGCTCCTTGTTGGCGGGACGGGTCGCGGGCAGCGACACCACTTCGAGGCGGTCGGCGGCACGCACCTTGACCTGGAGCGAGGGATCGATCGCCTTGCTGTCCTTGCGGCCGCGCAGCGTCAGGCCGATGGCAGCGATCATGGCGACCAGCAGCACGATGGCGGCGATCTCGACCGGGAACAGGTAGGCGCTGTACATCAGCTTGCCAAGTTCACGCGTGTTGTTGTGGTCGGCGGCGTGCATCGCGGCCTGCGCGACTTCGGGCGCGATCACCATGTTCGGGAAACCGACATACAGCACGCCGATCAGCTCGACGCCGATCAGTCCACCGAGCAGCGCCGCGAGCGGGGCATGCTTCCAGAAGCCCTGGCGCATTTCCTCGACGTTGATGTCGAGCATCATGACCACGAACAGGAACAGCACCATGACGGCGCCGAGATAGACGAGCACCAGCGTGATGCCGAGGAACTCGGCCTTGAGCAGCAGCCAGATGGCCGCCGCCTGCGAGAAGGCGAGCATCAGGTAGAGCACCGCATGCACGGGACTGCGCGCGGTGATGGTGCGCAGCGCCGCGAACAGCAGCACGGCCGAGAAGAAGTAGAAGAAACCGGTCTGGAAATCCATGATCATCCTTATCAGCGGTACTTGGCGTCCGCTGCCTTGGCAGCCGCGATCTGGGGTTCGTACTTGTCACCGACCGCCAGCAGCATGTCCTTGGTGAAGTACAGGTCGCCACGCTTCTCGCCGTGGTATTCGAGGATCTGGGTCTCGACGATGGCGTCGACCGGACAGGCTTCCTCGCAGAAACCGCAGAAGATGCACTTGGTCAGGTCGATGTCGTAGCGCGTGGTACGGCGCGAGCCGTCGTCCTGGCGCGGGCCGGCCTCGATCGTGATCGCCATCGCCGGGCAGACCGCTTCGCACAGCTTGCAGGCAATGCAGCGTTCCTCGCCGTTTTCGTAGCGACGCTGCGCGTGCAGGCCGCGGAAGCGCGGCGACAACGGGGTCTTCTCTTCCGGAAATTCGATCGTGACCTTGCGGCGGAAAGTGTAGCGGCCGGTCAGGGCCATGCCCTTGAACAGCTCCACCAGCATGAAGCTCTTCAGGAAGTCCTTGATCGAAAAGGCGG
>JACCEC011316261.1_pt1 | contig 40989 bp, 48 predicted proteins | sample 7450121 | NCBI WGS metagenome assembly JACCEC01 (sample SAMN15323455, study PRJNA562643) | freshwater metagenome | isolation source: river surface water | place: USA:Blue River Watershed | collected 2017-08-18 | reverse complement strand
TTAAGTTGTCATTAACCCATTTAACAATGTCTACATCATCAGGGAAGATATAGTACTGTGCATCATGGATTTGCATAACAGGCATGATGTCGTACTTGTATGGGGATGCGTATACGCGCTCCATGAAGTCATTAGCAGCTTTACAGTTAAGTAAGCCATAAGATTGAGATAAAGCATTACCTGCAGTTCTTGCTTCAGCCTCAGAAATATTAGCCTTCATTGAACTACCCATTACTGTTCTAGCTAGTAATGGAGTACGTAAACGTAAACCAAAGGCTAATTCTGCATATCCTAGTTTTGATGCTTCTAATAGCTTAGCTTCAAGCCATACTCCCGAAGCTGAGTACATAATGTGATAGTTAGCTTCTACTGCTTTAGCTTCTTCCTCAGAGAATCCACAGTTATTAACTAAAGTTATCCAAGTACCTTGATATGTTTACCTAAGTAAGAGCAAAACTAGGCGCTTTGCTCTTACTTCTTAACTCCTTATATTTATCGTCAATTGAATTAATCTGAGCTACGTTGAACTCAGCTACTGTTATAGGTTTGATGTTTAATACATCTTCATCTATGCTAATTTCCATAGGAAACCTCCTGCTGATTTACAGCGATTAGCCAATACATTTGATATAGCCCCTGTTCTAGCTGTTGTATGTTTTGACGCTTCTCTTAATGAGGGGAACGTGTTTAGAAGCAGTAAGCCATCTTTAGACCATTGCTCTATTGCAATGGTTTTTTGCTGTACTGCTTTAGCCCTACTTACTCTGCTAACTAATAACTGTGCATTGTAGGCATCCTCCATATTTAATTTAATAGCTAGGTTTCTAACGTTAATAGTTAAGCGGGTTAGTCCTGTATTGTATTGCTTAGCTAATGTTGTAAGAGTATTGCCTGCTAGAAAATCTTTAAGGCACTTATATACTTGAGCATCAGTAAGGTTTTTAGCTTGTTTGCTTAATCCTACTGCATAAGCGTGTTTGGAATTTTCGGAAGGTGTGCACCATTCAAGGTTGGTTAAGGCATTATTTAGTTTATTCCCGTCAATATGGTTAACATATTCCTTACTATCGGGATTAGGTATAAATGCTTGGGCTAATAAACGGTGTACAGTAAAAGAAGAACCTTTGTTACCTTTCCATAAACTAACCATCGAATACCCTGTTAACTTATTAATAGTTTGAGCTAGTACCTTGCCTTTGTAGGTGTATTTATTTCCATCTCTACCTTCTACAGTACGATCCCGGGATCGTATAACACCTTGGTCGTTAATTTCATAAAGACCTTCGTAATCTTTAATTGCTACATAACTCATAGAACTGTTTTCCTGTGTAGTACTTGCCTTGATAATTTATCGTATCAGTAGCTGTAAACTGAATAGTTTTACTACCTACTGCAACTTCAAAGCATTCTACAGTATCTTCCTTTATATAGCGAATGTCGGGTATTTGATCTTTCCAGTAATAGTAGGTACGGAAGCAATGACCGTCATAACCATCAGCGTAGACTTTTACTTTATTAGGATCGTTAGTAAGTAGAGTATTAATTTTATCTTCTAAAGCCGTGTAATCTGCTCCAGCAAAGATAGAACCTTGTGGTGATACAAAACATGATTTAACTAACTTACCTAATTTACCGTGTGCAGGTAAGTTTTGTAAATTCGGGGAGGATGAGCTAAGCCTACCTGATTTAGTACCTCCTAGATTGAAACTACCATGTAAGTACAAGTACCCATCTGCTTTAAGCCAAGCATCTTCAAATGAAGGTATAAAACCTTCTAAGATTTTATTTACCTTAGACAGTTCAATAAGAACTTTAAGACAGTTACGCATATCATCATTATGAGCATGGTTTATTAACTTATCTAATGTCTTCGTACCTGTAGCAGGTTCTTTAGTATCAGTGAAGTCAATAACAGGTAGTTCCATTACTTCATACAAGAGTACTTGTAATTGTTGTGGGCTACCAAAGTTAAGAGGCTCAGTAAATTCATGGCGATGTACTATCTTCTTTTTAAGAGAAGCTTGTTTATCTTTCCATGCACGTTCTTGTAGCAAGTCTGTTGCATATACTATGTATTCAGAGCTATCAAGCTGATCAACATACATTCGCTGTAGTCGCAGTAGTTCTGTTTTAACTTCTACTACTCTTGAAGGTAATAGGGGTACTCCATGACATTCCATTTGAATAATGGTTTTAAGTGAAGGCAACATAATAGATTTATAAATATCTAACTGTTGGTCTTTGATCATGAGAGGTTCGTACACCTCTTTAACGTACCAAGTACTCAAGCAGTCTTTTAAGTTATAAACCAATAGATCATGTGGTTTGATTTTACGTACATCTTTGATGTCCTCTTCAGCCCAGTTACCTGCAAAAGGTTGAGCTAACTTTTTCAATCCATACTCTTGCTTAGCACATGAGTTTAAAGCTAAGTATGCAATGATTTTGGTATCGTCAAAGCTACGCGTTAAGACTTCTAAACCATTGATCATACCTTTAACATCTAATGGGTGTTCCATCCATAGAGCATGGATTAAACACTTAAAGTCAAAGGATGCGTTATGAGCTATAAGCTTACCTTGATAGCTATCAAAGAATGAGCGTAGGAGCTTACGTACGGGGATGTTATCTCTTCGTGCTCCATAGATACCAGAGTCCTCTGGAACAGGTCTGTAATCGCATAAGAACGCTGCTCCGTTGTGCTTATCATAAGCAAAGCCTATAGAAGCTAATCCTGCATTCTTTAAGCGTAGATCAAATGTTTCTATATCTACTACTAATTCAGGGTACGTTTTTAAACCCTCAAGGACTTGCTCTATTTCAGAGGGTGTTTGAGGGTAGTTAGCTGAGTGAATAATGTCATTACCAATAGCAACATAGTTACCTTGGCAATGGGTGGATAGTGCATAAATACTACGAGTAATCTTTTCTTCTTGGTTTGGATTGTGAAGCAATGCTCCATACCCTAATGAATAGATTATGTTTAGCGATTCAAATCCTGCATGAGGACATTGAACTACAGAACCTAAGTAAGCTTCTGCTTTAGGCACTTTGGCTAATGTTTTAAAGTAAGCAGAGTCTGCACATAAAATGTGAGTAACTCCGCTATCTCTAATACTAGGTAGCCAAGTACCAATCCAATCTTTAATGATAGATGCAGTAGCTTTTCCCTGAAAGTATTCTAGAGAACATGCAACGATGTTCTCAGGTGCAATACCTTTAGCAATTAAAGGGTCTACGTAATATCTGCGCAAATCGTATTCATCAAATGAAGATTCTTTTATCAAGATAGCTACTTTAGGTTCTGGTGTACCATCAGTAAACTTCAATAATCTCATTCGTTAACTACTCCTATTGTCCGTGATTGACGTGATAACCGTACTGTACTTCTGCAGCTTTTCTAGCAGTAGTAGCTTCTTCTATAGTATCGAAGTAACCTAGATGTTTATTACCAGAGGGTGTTTTGATGAAAGCTTTAAACTTACTACGTCTCGTTTCGTACCACACACCAGTAACACCAGTTTTATTACTACTGTATTTACCCTTATTGAGTATATTCTCTGTGTGGGTTGCTTCACGTAAATTAGCCCATACATTATTAGAACGCACATGATCAATATGATCAATTTGAACGGGTAGATTACCTGTCATCCATAACCATATTAGTCTGTGTACGGCATACTGAGTATCTTTAATACGCACACGGTAATAGCCTGTATCGCTGATGTGTCCTACGGTACTACCTATCATGTTACGTATACGATGTTTTTTCCATGTAAAAGACCCTGTTACAGGGTCATAATCACACAACTCTTTAATGTATTTTTGATTCACAGCGCCACCCCGAGGAAAATCCGTACGTTAATCTCGTCAAAGAGTTCTTTGTACTTCTGTCTATGTTGCTCTAAATCCTGTGGTAGTAAACTACGTGTGTAGTCTGCGCTATATGACAGGTTGTTCAGAGTGTCGTGAAAAGCTTCAGGAAGCAGAGCATACAAATCTTCGTGACAAGTAGCTAGTCTTGTAGTGTCAGATAGTAAATAACGAACACTAGCAAGCAGCTTATGCATATCTAATACGTAGTATTGATGGTGAGGTAAGAACTCTGCTTGAAGACTTGGATGCAATACTTTAGCTAGCCGCTGTGCAGGATCGTCTGGATACTTAAACAATAGGTTTTGATATCTAAACTGCATAATACCGTTAGGGTCTAATGAAGCTTGTCTATCACAAAACTCTAAAGCTACTTTTTGGAGAATCCCTTCAGCAGGTTCTTGAATTGCTTTTATAAGAGCTACAGATAAATCACGTTTATCTTTAGCTGAATATCGTGTTGTCATATGTCACCTGTGAATACTACTTTATGACGTGCTCTAGAAACAGCTACATATAATAAACGTAACTGTAGATCACGATCATTGCATTTAGCTAAATCATTAAGATCAATATAGACAGTGTCATAAGTACTGCCTTGAGCTTTATTAATGGTAGATGCGTATGTATAGCGGAGATCAGGATAGTAATACAGTCTTTGTTCTGGAGTAGCTGTAGAGTCTTTATGAAGCTCAGTAAGCTCACCATACGAAGTAGCTATACTTCTCATGGTTTTACCAAATTCAGTATACCAAGGCGAAGTACTATGAATATGTACTGTCGCATCTGTAGGGATAGACTGTTGACTGCTCTTGAAGTAATGATTGTTTACTACAATATCCCCTGCATGAAACTCAGTCCTACCGTTACAAGCAAGAGCTGCTTGCTCGTTATAATGTTGAGCTGTTTGGTTTGTCCATGCTAATGCACGTACAGTACCTGAAGCTGAGACGATACAGTCACTACAGAATGCTTTAATAAAGTCATCACTGTTAAGCCATGAGATATTAACATCATCTAATGTGATATTAGGCTCTGCACGGTGTTTGACTACGTCACGTAAGTCTAGTGACAATTCTTGGATAGGATTACCATCTGCTTGTCGCATTACTTGGGTAAGCTCAATCTGAGGAATAATCTTAGGATCAAAGATGTCTGAGATTTTATCCTTAACTGGAGGTAGTTGATAACTATCCCCTACAAAGATAATTAAGGTTACTTGATCTACGATTGGAGCTATAAACTCAGCAAGCTCTTCTCCGATATACGAAGCTTCGTCAATAACGACAATACTTTTATGTTGAACTGTTGAAGCTCTACGTTTTTTTAGTTTACCTTGTTGGGGTACTAAACCAAGTAAGCTATGGATAGTAGTCACTTCTGCTATAGGTCCAATAGCATCAGATAGTGCAGCTACAGCTTTATTTGTTGTAGCGGTAAAGTGCCATGTAGTTAGATACTCAGGCATCAATACCGCTAAGTCTTTAAGCTCTTTAATGAGCTGTTTGAGAATAGTAGTCTTACCTGTCCCGCCTGCTCCAGTTAACGTAACAAGCTTTTGCTTTGGATCAATAACAGCAGCCAGTAAGGCATCTAAAGCTTTCTGTTGATCATGAGTAGGGTTAAAGTTTGTTTTCATTTTGTATGTCTTCCTACATAGGAACATTTTTTACATAAAATAGTAGGCTGAGTTAATGCCGTAGAATCAATCCTAGTTGTAGCAATCTACGTATAGAACTTTGGCTTAATCCATACATCCTAGCAAGCTCAGATTGGTTAGTAACCTCTCCACTGGAGTAGCGATGAAGAATCTCATCTACTTCTTCTTGGCTTAGCTTGATGTTAGGACGTTTGCCGTAATTAGTTCTATTCGCGGATTCTGCTATATTAATTTTAGCAGTAGTCCAAGTACAGGTATTAGGACTGTATATATGAGGATAGATTCCCTTGGCTTTACATTTAATATCTTTATCAATGTGTAGGTTTTTATCCCATCCATTTTCAAGAGACCATTTAACAAAAGCTTCAGGGTTACCTTTCCAACAGTCTGCTACAGTTACCCCTACTGCTCCATACCATTTATAGGCTTTGTCATTAGGGCTGTAACATCTATCCATCATATTTCTATATGCACTATAGGCAGGATGTCTATCATTAGCTTTACGAAAACCATGTTTAGTTTTTCTAGCTACTTCTATACATCCGCATGATGGTAATTCAGGATCGTTTTGGCTAGTTGCTCGGTGAGCTACATTATTAGCACGTGCAATGTGAGTTTTACCGCATACGCAGCTATACTCCCAATAAGCCGCTCTGTTCTTAACGTAAGCTACTTTAATAGCAGTAAGCGATCCGAATTTAATACCTGTAATATCTTTAATACGTGATACCATGTTTGGTCTTTCCTATGTATAAGTTAACAGTCTTGGTTTAGTTGCATTTTGCTAATCCTTGAAAAGTTAAGGCATCAAAAAAGGGAACAAAGTCCCCTTATTCTTCAAGACAGCTTACATACCATTCAATATCAGTATCCGTATATATCTGTAGGTTGAACATCTGTTCTAAATTAGAATTACCTGTGTAGTATTCTTTGTCTGGAAACTCCTCCCCTATACGTAATAAAATCGAGAAGGTACTTTCGTTAAAGAATTTATTGATCTTATCTACATCAGAGTATCCGTCATACCATTTTAAATGTGATGCTCGATACTCTACAGCTAAAGCTGATTTACCGTGTTCTTCAAAACAGTCTGCTAATTCTGCTTCTTTAAGCAGACGGTCAAACTCAGGTAAGTCAATGAGTCCGACTACTGCATACAGTTGTGAACGGTAACCCATAATAATCTCCTTAAGGTAATGGCACTAGTGCATCTAGTGTTTTAATTGCTTTAGTTAAACGTGTCATGATAGTTCCTTGATTTGTATTTGAAGATAAGCCTAGTAATCTAGGCTTGAGTGTTTATGGTGGTGTGTCGTTGCTTCAAGATACATTCAGCATGTTGAGTAAACAGTCGTTCATAGTACTTTGCAGATTTACCATACTTGGCTGCTCGTTCTTTGGCAGAAGGTACAAGGATGATAGGTTTATTACAGTAGCTGCAATTCATAGCTGTACCTTTAATGGTTGCTGGCACAAAGTAGTGCAGCTTTTAGGGCATCACGTGCTTCTTTTAAAGCTGTATATGTATCGCCCGAATCTGTTTCTGCATACTCATTTCTGAGCAAGGCTTCTTCGTAGTCGTCTATCAACCCTTCCACATTATTATGCGGAGTAGGGAAGTCTGATAGACCGCTAAGTACCCATGTCAGGTCATGTGCTGCAGGTAGGATGACTGCATCAAGTTGATCACATATTTCGTCATCAGTTCCTTGATTAACTTCTACAGTTATTTTCGTTGTGTAATATAGCTTTTTCATCTTTGTACCTTAGTTGTCAAAATAGGCTGCTTTACCAAATGGAGGTTGCCAGTTAGGATTACTGTAGATAAGCCAGATAACAGGTTTATTTGGATTCATTTCAGGAGAGTGATGGAAGTAACCATCAGTAAGTACAATTAACGCTTTACCTTTACTTTGAGTTTTATAGTACTCAAGTACAGGTTCAATATTTGTACCCCCTCCTCCTTTGAATTTCAGCTTCATAAAGTCAGTAAGGGTAGCTACTTTATCTGTAGCCTGTAGGATGTGATCGAATTGATATACACCTACACCCTCTGGTTTAAACTGCTTAAATACATAAGCAATCTCACTGATGAAACGGTTGAAGTCAGCTACGCTTACAGAGCCTGAAGTATCAATAGCAAAGTCAATTTGCCCTAGTGATTCTCCATGCAGACTAGGTAAGATAATCCCTTGATGGATATATCGTCTGTTTGGTTTAGTCCATGAATAATCTGTCTTATTCATAGAGAAAAGAAACTTACGTAGAATCTGTTTCCAAGGTAACTTAGGTTGTAATAGATTTTGTAAATCTCTTACGATGTTCCCAGGGATACTTCCTGCTTGTCCTTTCAATTGAGCAGACTGTACAGCTTGAACTAACTGTTCTTTGACGTGCTGTTCAATTTCTGCTTTAGAAGGTGTTGGGATACTACCATCTCCTTCTTGGCTTTGTTCTCCTGCACCCTGACCTTGAGAATCTGAACCATCTTCTCCTGGGAGTAATAAGTCAGGCATGTTGTTTTTGTGTTTTCCTGGTTGTTGTTGTTCTTCGTCCCAGAGGATGTTGTACACCTCTTCTGTTTCCATACCTTGAAAACGCATATCACAACAACCTCCTTTAGGGAGTGTGTAACCACTCTTCGTAAGCTCAGTATTAATTACATGATCCCCTGCTACGTTCCATAGCTCAGGATCACGATTACCTCTACGAATAGTATGGTGATAAACCATGTGCATTAACTCATGTAGAATTAATCCAATACGTTCTTCTTTGTTTAGAGCAGTAAACCACTGAGGATTAAAGATAAGGTCTTTACCGTTGGTAGCTGCTGTAGGGATATCGTTTGACCAATAAGTTTCAGCACCTAATGCTAGAGATGCGTAGAAAGCGTTATCAGGACGAATAAGGATATGAGTCAATGTTCTTGATAGAACTTCTTGCTGTTCTTGTGTTGGAGTAATACGTTTCATAAGAATCTCTATATGTAAGGTGCATATATAAATAACCTCCCTAGGTAGGGAGGTACTTATATGTTTAATTAGTCTTGGCGTAACTTAGCGATGTATGGCTGTAACCATTCACGTACTGCAGTTACTGTTAGGATTGCAGGTGTACGCTTGAATGCTGGAATAGCAGTAGCTGCTTGCATTTCTGTAGGCATACGTTTTACGTACTCTAATAACGTACCTGCGTTGTCTTTATCCATAGACGTAGACACTAAGCCTGATAGTGCGAATAGTGGACCACGCTCTGTAGGCATACGAGCATTAAGAGGATCACGTAAGATTTCTTTTAATGTAGGTAAGTTTGAGTAGTACTTCACGAATGTCATGAATTCTAAAGCTACACCCATAGATAACACTGAACCTAATAAAGGTTGAATATTGTTGTTATCAATACCTACGTTATTAATAATCTTAGCTGCCATACCCCATGAACGAGGACATGCATAAGTATCTGCATCTACATCTGGATTGAATGTATATAAACCAGTTTCACGTTTAAAACGGATATAAGAAGTAATTGCATAATGCACATTATTCTCTGGTTTATCTGCCCATTCTAACCAAGCATCTGCTGATACTTGAATGTTGATATGAGCCATACGAGATTTCAATGCTGAAGACATTTCACCTGTAACTGCTGCAGCATCAGTAATTAAGTTACCTGCTGAAGCAATAAATACTTTGTCATGTAATTTGTACTGTCCTACTTCACGATCTAAGATGAGCTTGTACGCAGAAGCCTGGACCGCCATAGGAGCGTTAGTGATCTCGTCAAGAAATAAGAGGAATCCATCATAACCCTCTGGCACTTCGTCCATACCTTGTAATGGGAAGCATTGATTAGGACTCCACACAGAACGTCCGTTTTGGATATTCGGGAGTCCTGTAAGATCGGTTGAATCGCATGTAGATAAACGAACATCAATTAATTTAAGGTTCAGCTCTTTAGCAATACCCTTAATTAAATCTGATTTTCCCTTGGTATTCAGGAGAGTTCGTTAAACTCTCCCCGTTCTCTTAGAACTGCTCATGCTCTCACATGAGAATAGACTATATCTTCATCTTTACTTTTTGCTTATCTTTGCAGTTCTTACACATAATCACATCATGCTTAAATAGTAATGAAGTGTTTCGTGTTATTAGTACTGCTCCGCATACTTCACATGTATGTTCAATAAAGAAGCTTGGTCTGTCAGTGGCAGAGTGAATACCTATGTAGGTATCTCCCAATAACTTTTTAAACTTCTCAGCACATTCTGCTTTCCTAGCTGCTGATGCAACCTTGCTTGCAATAATGTTTGAACATCTACCCTGTTTGTGACAATGCAGCATGTTCTCTGAATGGGTACACCATTCGAGATTAGATACATGGTTATTTAGAGGGTTATTATCAATGTGATTGATGTGCGGTTTGCCGTGAGGATTAGGTATATAAGTTTCCGCTACCATACGATGTACTAAATAACGATTTGTTATTCCATCATGTGATAGGGTAACTCTACTATGCCCCATAGTACCTTTGTCAGGTTTTAGGGGATTAGTTTTACCTTCTCTATAGACATTGCCATTAATATCAATAAAATATGCAGTATCATTATAGCGTTTCATTTTACTTACCTTTGCGGGGTTAAAAGTAAAGTGTACGCTATAATGGTAAGTCAGTAAAGAGCTTCCCATTTCCCCTCACTTGAGGGTACGGCTTTCGCCTAGTCGTTGAAGTTTCTTCATATCTTGTTATCACAACAATATTTAGAAGCTTACCTGCTGATTGCCCAATCCTTATCTCTTTTACTATGCTGAACTCATTTCTGGTTCAGGGAGTGTATAAGGCTAAAAGGGGTTTCCAGTCAATTAGAGAAGTTTATTTTGACAGCTTGCGCTGAAAGGACTCTAGAAAATCAAAGTCCGGGGCTAGACAAGAGGTTAGTAGGGATACCTGATGCGATTAGAGCTTTAACCATTGGTTTAGCGTCAGCAAGCGTTACGTTTACGCGGTTACTTGAAATAGTCATTTGTTTAATTCCTTGATTAGTGTGTTTTGGTACAACATGATTGCTGCTTTAAGTTGAATACTGTTTTCGATAGGTAATCGAGTTTTAATTTCAGCCCATGCTTCATCTAAGCTATTAGCTGTTGGATACATTGGATTGTGTTTAAGCTTGTGCTGATTGGGTTGCGTGTTCATTTTGTTTAGCCTTAGCGATAAAGCTACTTAGTGCTTGGAGGCTATCTAAACCATGTGATTTAAGACACTTGATTAAGTCGTCTTCCCAATCACATTTATGAGTTTTGAATTCAATGATCTTAGCTTCTGCGAGAATACGTCTTACGCTTGTAGGGCTAATACCATAAGCCAATGCTAAATCTTCTTGGGTTAGTTTAATGCCTTGTTGTTTTGCATTAATAGCATCAGCAATTAAAGATTGTCTATTTGCGTCTGAAATAAGCATTGCCTATCTCCTAAGTAGTGAGGTTAATTGAAAGAACTATTTAGGTTCCCACAAAAGCACCCAAAGGGTGCTTTATCTTTCAGAATCAACATACTCAATGCCATACTTGGTTTCTAAGATTCCTAAAAGTATTGAGAAGGATTCTTCACGTTCTTTAGAGATTATAGTGAGATCAATACCCATTAACTCAATGTAATTGAAATACTCGTCTATATTAATAATAGGATAGTGAGTTGGTAGGTATATTGAAATGTACAAATCAGTTGTCATGCTTACACAATCTAAATAACTACAGTATTTCTTAAGAGTCTCTTCATCTAGGTAATCAGATACTAAAGTCACTCTTAAGGCTCTTGTTGTACCCTTAGTTTTATAGACTTTAAGCATTAAATAATATCCTCTGGGTACACTCGATCACCTTTGGAATTGAATACTATAAAAGTATTCATAAATTCACGTAGAGCAGCTTTGAGATAAAAATAAGCTGATTCGCCCGGCATTAACTGCATGAGCATGTTTGTTTCGTCAAAAGAGAATGGTTCAGTAATATATGCATCACTAGGTGTAAGGTTAAACATGTAATCATGCTTGCTGCAGCTTATTTTTGTGACATCATAGCGTGAGATAAGTTTTTGAATGTCATTAGAGAATCGTTCAGGGTGGTAGCACCAATCAATCCTACTGCAATTAGGCGCTACTACTGAAGAACGTAAATGTATTATCTTCATTGCTGTTCCTTGGCTTAGATAAAAAAAAAAAAACCTATAACTTCTTAGGGATAGTTATAGGTCATAAACTGAATAGATTCCCTCTTTCGCCATACGGAGGGAAGCGTAAGGAGTAGGTAAATGTTAAACCTAGACTACCTAGTTACACCACGTACTATCCAAGGATAAATAGCATAGGTGGTAAGAGTGATAAACTCTTAAGCCACTAAGTCAGGCATTGATACCGAGAGACAAAGATAACAGGTATGTATACCTTGTGTCAAAATCAGGTAAGAATTCTAGTGTCGCTAAATCATCTTCAGACAGGCTGGAGTATGTGGATGTATCGCTATAAGGGGTTGAGAGCTGCCTTATTAGTAGTTTACCTGTATTAGCCTTAAACCAATAACAATGACCTGTAAACAGAGTAGCCAATTTCTTTATTCTATCTGTAGGTGTGTCTACGATAAGAATATCTATACTCATAAGTACCTCTAAGGTATACAGCTTATGCTGTACCCCAAATAGATTATTTAAGGATGGCATTAACGAATTTAAGTAAAGCTTCATGATCTTCGTCTGAGTCTTCATCTTGCTCAGCAACAATACCGTATTCTGTTGCTTCTTCAATAGCATGATTATAGAAGTTAGCTAATTCACCTTCGTCAGCATATACATGTTGTAGAAGTGCCTGAATGTCTTCAGAGGTAGGCTTCTGTTTTGCTTTAGCTACGTTACGTTCTAAGCTATCTGCAAAGCTACGGAGGTTTTTAACAAGATTGTTAACTACATCAAGCTGTTCTAAATCTTGAGCTGTAGGTAAGCTTTCATCAGTTTCTAAAGAATCTTTTACTTGCTCTACAGTAAGGTCTGTATGTTCAAGTTCTGCTACGAAAATAGCATCTGAAGGTAGGCTATAATGTTTATAGTAATTGTGCCATACAGGTTTTTGTGCAGAAGCCCATAATACTGTTTTCTTAGCAGTTTGGCGTAACCACATGAAGTTAGTATCTGCAGGTACGTCTACTTCAAGCCCTTGATAGATTACTCGTTTAGTTTGAATGTTTTTAAGTTTAAGTTTAAGCATTTGCTGATGTCCTTTTAAAAGTTATGTGATCATACGACCACAAAAGTGCCCAAAGGGCACATTAATGTAAAACAAAGAGAAAAGAAAGAAGAACAACAAAACAAGCATCAAAGCTTGTTCTGTTTGGTTTAAAGAGAAAACCAACTTATGAGAGTTGGTAATCTGCTTGACGGATAAGAGATGAAATATTTGGTACAGCTTTTCTAAACTTACGCTTAGTACCTGTGATCTGCTCGTAGATACAATCTAAGATGGTTGAATCTGCCAATTCACTGAGAATCTCTGCATACCAATAACGTACTGCATTGCAATTACTAGGTAAGGCTCTCACGCAGTCATGTACTGTAAGGATGTCAAAGCTACCGTAATGAAGCATCACAGAAATAGTATTCTTCAATTGAAGTAAGTATTTCTTAGGTACTGCATTGACTGTAGATGGAGTGATGTAATCTAAGATACGAGTATCAGGAATATTCATAGCACCATAGAGAGCTAAGAGTTCTTCCATCTTATCGGGGATCGTTGTATAGCTCGTAGGGGCTGCTAATTCATCGTTAATGACTGATAGTACCTTAGTGATACTATCTACGTCATATGAGCATCTACGGACCATAGAACGCAGTATGTACGCATCTATCGTTATCTTAAATCAGTTAGTTACGCTGATCTAATTCTAGTTGTATGTGTCTAGAATTACTTACACTTTCATGTAAGACGAGACTATATCTTAGGTAGGAGTATATCCTTACCTCAAGGCATTTCATTTAAACTTACTAGTACCTACTTAGGCTTAAGACTTACAGATACTATTATTCTCTGTAAGATTTACATAGTCGTTGAACCTCTCTCCTTTACAGGAGCCTTGGCTGCGGATTATCCAATCTTCATCTCTTTTACTGTACCAGACACATTACTGTCTGCCCTTAGCTGTATTACTACGCTAAGTTAGTGTATGAAGCTCTCAGGAAGTTCCCGTCAATTAACCTTGTTTAGACACTCCCTATAATTAAGAGTGTACAAAGTTAGCGCAGATGGATACACCACGTTTAACTGGTTTATTCTCTTTAGTGATCATAGTCACACAAGCATCATCCAATTCTTTGATGTATATCTTGGTTTCTTTCTGTTCTAGCACTTTGATCTTTACGCTGAATGCATCAGGCATATACCAAGAGTGCTCTAGAGCGTTAGGATTCCAAGCAGCAATCAGTATACCCATAAGCTTAAATGCTTCAGGAGCTACCTCCATACAAGCATCTTCAAATGCACGTAGTTCAGGAGTATCTTCACCAAATGTTTCTTTTGGTTTACGAGTACTTCCATAGCTCGATTGCATCACTGCAGCCTTAGCCACCTTACGAGAGATATTCGTTTGAATACCTTGTTTAGATAGCATTCTGTTCATAGCGTCTGTAACGGCTGTATAGGCATCAGGACGGTAGCCTGTGGCTACAAGTCCTGTAGCCTTACAGCCTTTGAGACAACCTGTAATTGCAGACATAATAGATATGCCTGAACAGATTGCATCAAGAGCTACAGTATGACCTGTAGGCTTACCTGCAAGTACATCAGTTAAAGCTAATATACCTTTGAGGTATTGATACTTATCTTCTGCTTTGTCGTAGTATTCAGGCAGATCATGAATATTATCTTTAACCCATTGAATACGATTTTCAAAGGTATCCTTATCTCCAAGGAAGTCACCTTGCTTACCAACGTTGTTGGCAATATCAATACATAGATAGTCTAAGGCTGTGAAGTGTTTCATGGTTTATTCCTTGGTTTGTTTAGGTGTGTTGGTTACTTGTTTAAGAGTGCTTTAACGAATTCTAAGCGTAGATCCCTAGAGTCTTCATCCTCGTCATTATCAGGGAAGACGAAGAAAGCTTGTAAAGCATCTTCAAAGAATTCTTCAGTTACTTTGAATCTATCTTCGTAGTAAGTTGTTTTAGCGGAGATTGCTAAGCATTTGTTATTACACTCTTCTACCGCCATACCTGCTTCAGCCCATGTAATAACTAAAGGGCAGGCAGCTACTCGCTCACTATCATAAATAGTATCTGAAAATAGATGCTTAAATTTCATATGAAAAGCTGTAGAGTACTCAATGTACATATAGCTAATGCGATTATTGATACTTGGCATTCAGAAGGTCTCCTGCACGGTAGTCATATTTAAGTATTGCTCGATTACGTGAAGTACTTTCTACAAATGGAACAATATGTGTGATGTCAGCTTCAGGTACTAAAGTAATGAAGTTAAATAGATCAACAAACTGTCTAGCAGTTAGACGTAGACTTCTTACACGATAGCCATCGTGAGTACTTACATTCCAATATGTAGATACTTTTATTAATCCATTAACCCAATCTCTAGCGAATAGTTGCCCTAAGAACACCCATGGATGTCTTTGAGCTGAAGTAATAATACCTGCATCAATTAGTAATTTACGTTCTGCAGCGTTACGAGGTTTACACATAATTTTGATACGAGACATTATTTATACTCCTTACAGTGTTTATCGAGATGGGTTATTAACTCATCTGTTTGGTTTGATTTAAGTAGAAGGTATGCAGCAGCGAATTCTAAAGAATCCATTACATATATAATTGGATACTTGATTATGGATACATATAAGGAAGGTCCGTCTAACTTAGTTTTAATGTCTCCTCTCGCAGATTGCAGATAGTAACCTACTAGATTATGTTCCTGAGCTTTTCTAGAGTGTTCTCTAAACTCATCTGTAAATGTGATACCTAAAGCAGTATATGTAGTGTGCAGTTCGTCTAACTCTTCCATTGAATTAACAAGCACACCTACATGACTAAAGTTAATACGTCTCATAATGTGTTCCTTTGTTTAATTAACCCTTGATAGTACAGGTCATTTACTAGTTCGTTTGCTAGAGCAATACCAAGCAATGCAGTTCTTAATATCAGAAGGTAAGTTTCCATATCCGTTGTATAACGAATATACCCATGTAATACACATACAGTGGTTGTACCTGCTAACGGACCTCTACATTCAGCTTGGAGGTATGCACCTTCTGTATATCTACCCTCATTGGCTAAATAGACTCTGTCATTAATGCAAGCATCTAGACCATTTTCTATAAATAGTTTGTAAATACTATCAGGCGTACAGTTTTCAGCATTTACACCTATACTTCCAAATTCAACGTTATCCATGATTATTCCTTGGTTTAGTTAAAGTAATCATCAGGTACTTCGATATAGTCTTTATTGGCTAGGTCTATTGCTGATTTCTGGTAGCTATTACCCTGAACATTGATTGCATATCCTTGAGAGTAGATACGTCCACGTTTATCTACCTTGTGTGTTAGATAGAATGGGTTATCTTCTACAATTGAATATGCTAAGTCTGAACGTCTGAGGAATAGCTCCCAGTTCTCTTTCTGTTGTGCTACTGCACGTTGATACTCAAGAGCACTACCTTCAAAGTCTTCGATAACATCTAAGTCACCTTCATATAATTGTGGAATACTTAGCATGTCTTGGTTTAGTTCTAGTGCTGTTTCATTCATACGATTGAGAACATCTAAGCAGATATCCTCATTGTGATGATGAATAGCACCTCCTAAGATGAGAGAGTCTCTCTTAATAGTCCTGTAACCACTGCTACGATTATGTATGAGGTACTTAGGCTTGCAGACACTAGGAGGAAGATACTGAGCATTCTCAATATATTCCTTGGTTTCTTCAGGTAGATCGTAGTTAGGCTTAACGATAATGCTGTCATACTTCTTTGGCTTATCTAAGTCATATACGTCTGTATAGCAGAGTAGTGCTATGATCTCCCCTGCTGCTTTGAATCCTTGATATGACTCCTCGAATTCAAGCTTGAGAGCTAAGATACCTATAAGATTAGCTAACGTTGTAGTGTTCTTTAAAGCCAGTGTAGTTACGTATACCGTTTCTACAATGTCTTTTAAGTCCATCTCTTTGATGTGATCTTTACGAGCTTGTTGTGACTCGTATTCTCCTGGACTATTGCACCATAGCTCTAAGATTTCGATACCTTCAATGATCTTATCCATCATGTCTAGATCACTGGTTAAGGCATCTAGAACCTTCGTATTGATGTGCTTCTTGCTTAATGCTTCTTCGATAAGCTCTTGACGTTCTGTGAGTGAAAGCTGCATGTGATTTCCTTGGTTTATTTGTTGAAGGTATAACCTTGTTTGTTAAATGCTTCTAATACTGACATTCCTCCTTTAATATCCATGAGTATTTCACAAAATACTTCAGAACTTACCATTACGTCACTCGCACGTCTGACAGGATAGCTTTCTATACTCAGTACTGAGTTAGATTCTTTAATATATATATGATCGTCATTGTGTGCGATATCAGTAGGAATATCTAATAAGCAAGCAAGGTTATATACCTCGTCTGAAACATGAGTAACTAAATTTTCATGTGTATGTAGCTTCATTATTAATCACCTGTAGGGTATAGATAGCAATTTATGGTTTCTGAATAGAAACCATTACTTTCACCTACCCAGCGCAGCTGTACACTAGCTTTAACTGTTCTAAAGTTATAGTAAGTAGCAGTAGATGACATATCTTTAGTAGATATATCTACAATAGATTGAGACACCTCTAATAGAGGGTATCCAATAAGGTCTTCAAATGATCCTACAACATCTGCTAGATATACTGTTTCACAGCAGTCTTGATGATGAATCATTTCAAGTACGTGGGTATTTAAATGAATGAGTAGGGATTCATTAGTCTCTTTATATACTACTGCTGTAATAGTCATCCCTTGTATTTGTTCAAACTTTGAAGTGCTTGCATACCGTTCAGGAGTGTAGGGTATAAGATCGAAGTACGCTGGATTAACGGATATATGCATATAAATATTCCTTGGTTTATTTATGGATAATCCCAGTGACGAGACAAGAGGGGGAACTATGAGTTATGAGGGTTTGCGGAACGCAAAGACAAAACAACCAACAACACAGCAGAATTAAATAAAATAATGTCTTGGGTTAGCCAAGACATTAAAAGGTCTTTCAGGGGGGAGCGTTTAAATAGGTACATAAACCGTTAAAATCTTCATTGGCATAATATGCTAATACCTGTATTGCATCTTCAGTTTCAAGAAGCCATTCTGTATCAGCATCTATAGTTTCTAGTTTTAAACGTTCAGAGTAGATAAACAAACCATATCCGTGTATAGCTTTTCTAGTTATGTCATATTCCCCAGTCTTTATAGACAAGAGTGTAATTAAGTCTATTACTTCATCTGTACAAGGCACAGCTACGTAATACAACATAGTGTCATCCATATAATACTCCAATGATGTTTAGTTAAGGATTACTGTTTATATACTGTTGCAATGCTTCTTTAAACGTTGCGTAATCAGGACATACATGAAGAATATTCATTACGAATATTGATTGTTCTTCTGTAAGGGTAGGCTTATTCATACAGTAGTACATTTTATTGGTTTGCTTTGTCTTCTCAAACAAGACTATCCACTCAGCAAAGCATATAGCTCTATACTTAGCAGACTCTCTATGTTCTCTGTCACTTAGGAGACTAAGCTTATAGTTTAAGCTCTCTAATAAATCACGTATTACTTTAGTGTTAGGGAAGTATAAATCTTCATGCGCTAAATCAAACATACTTACCTCTATACTGTTTGGTTTAATTAATTAACATCAGGACAAGTCCCAAAGGGACTTTTACATACTGTTTAGTAATTGCTTTTAAAACTAAATATACGAAGTATATTTAGCAATAAAATACGAACGAAGTGAGTTCTATATTAAGAGGTTTAAATGAATATATCCCCTAACCCGAAGGCTAGAGGATATCTATTTATTTATTTATTTATTTATTTACCAATACGTGACCAATCTAATTCAACTGGTGCATCTGCATCACGTGCAAGGGCAATGCTTGCTACGATCATGTGAGATGCTTCTTCAGCAGTAATGTCACCATTACGGATTGCTTCAACAAGTTGAGCATGCCCCGCATTTTCTGCATACAAGCGGATTGTTAAATCACCTGCAATTTTGATGCTAGTTCCGTCTGTCAACGGGATACCCAAGTTAACGTAACCAATAGTCGTACGAGCTTCGCGCTCAGTAGAATTAGTTGAAGTTGTTTGAGCAGAAGCTGTAGTAGAACGTTTGTTAAAAGCCATGATATGTATTCCTTGATTTAATTTGGCATAATTGCCACACACAAGACAACAAGGACTCAAGAGAATCCTAGGTGGTTTACCTTGTGTAATGGCAAGAGGATGAATCACCCAACAACATTTAACTCGTTAACAGCTTTACCACAGGAGTAACCATTAAGTATTAATGCTAGGTACTCTAAAACCTTTTCAGGTGGTATTAGTGGATCATTTGCAGGGTTTAGATTATAAGAAGCAATACGTGGTAGCGGATAGCAGTCTAACTGATACATACACGCATATTTATCAATAGATGCACTGTTATCCATAGTAATTCCCATAAGCTGACAGAAGCTTTGAATCTCTTCTGTGTATACAAAATAAGGTAACATAGAGATATCCTTAGTCTTTAGGGTAGTAAGTAGAAATAGAGCATATTTCCATGGTTTAGTAGTTAGTACTACTAGTCACAGAAATATGCTCTTAGTGTTTAGGCGTTAGCTAGTAGCAAGCTTATGCACAAGCCTAAGCATATACTAAGTAGTGTGTATACGATTGTGTTCGTATTCATGAGACGCCTCCTTTCATTTGTTTAACTAGGAAGGTAGCTGAGCTAAGGTAGCGATTAGCAATATCTACACTTGCATGTAGATGATCGTACCTAGTACACATATCCGCATAATGCTTAATCTCAGTCAAGTACTGCTCGGCTGATTCAATAGACGAAGCAGTACATACCTTTTCAAAGTGTCTACGGTCTATGAAGCCAAAGAACATTTGGATTGTCTTGAGCACTGTGCAGTTACGTACTGCAACAGGCAGTACATTTGGTTTATTGTCCATAAGAGTTCCTTGATTAAAATAAGAGAAGGGATTGAATCCACACACAAGACAAGAAACAGACAGACGAGTCTTGACAGTTTGAGATTTGAAGATACAATACAGCTAAGGGCTGCAACCCAAAGAGACAGTCTTTAGTTATAAGTATTAATAAGAATGTATCTATAAGAATAAGTGTGTATTTAGTAAGATTACTATCTATGATAGTAACCGCATACCTATTCAGATATACATACAGTTATCTATACTTATCTATATTTATATCTAAATTACTATCTACTACTGTGTATTTAGGAATTAGTAGTTATAAGTATTACTGTATATATATTGGTTTATATGTATATCTGTATTCACAGAATATTTAGATTTTGAGATAAGTTTTATACTGTATAGCGCACATACTGTTAGGGTTATGTGTATTGTGTGTATTAAGTTGATAAGAGTACACAACCTAAGTTATGTACTCTATTGGATTACTTATTATTCTTATGTGCTTCGATTAGCTTGCCTAAGTCTAGGTCATAGTAACCTTGCTTATTAACGGTCATCATCTCTGGGTCGATATGCTCCATTAGTTTATCAACCTTTTTACGCATCTTGTTAGATGTCTCTAACAAGTCAGCCTGCACATTCTTACGAGCAGAGTCTTCCCATTGTTCGGTATATACAACACCTGCTTTGGCTGCACCACGTAACATGGTTGCAGTATCAGTGATAGTGCCAAGCAATGCAGATGCTGCGTTATTTGCTTCTTTAAGGAATTTCATTGGAGTACTCTCTTATATACATATATTGGACAATATTATCCACACACTAGAAAGTAGGATTTATTTGAGTTATGAAGGTCTAGGTAAGAATCCTTTTTCAGCTTTTGATTAGGGGGGGTAGTATCGGTAGGTAGGTGGGTAGTGGTAGTAACCCCTGATGCTGTACTAAGAAATTAAAAATTTAAAAAAGTTGGTAACTTCTACACTAGCACTAAGAAATAAAAAATCTGAAAAAGTTAAATACTCTTTCGTATTCATACCTGTAATACGTATCTCAAATTTCAAAATAAAAAATAAGTATAAAGTTAAAAACTTTTTAGTGATCATACTATAGATATAAAATAACCCCCTATGTAGGAGGTTATTCTTCTTGGTTTAGTAGGGGTTTAATTACATTGGTTTAACCTTTACCTTAGAGCGCTAGTCCATACCTCCAAAGCTGATCTATCTGCTCTGAGCTAAGCTGCATCAGTTCAGCCATCATAAGAAGTGTTGGATTAGTACGTTCAAAGTCTGTTGCATCCTGCCATTCAATTTGTGCAATAGTACGTTGCATTGGGTCTTCAATCTGATTGATTAAAGCTTCAATCTCGTTTAAGTCATAACCATTCATGGCTAAAGTTAGACGGAATTGTCTACGTTTAAGTGGCTTCATTGCAGCTAAACGCTCTTGCTCAAGTATTGCTGCATTTTCTTCGTTGATTACCCATACACCTTCTACGAGTTCATGATACTTGCTTGGTGCTGGATTACCTTCATCGTCTTTAACAGTAGGGTTGATAGGTGCTGTAGTATCTTCAGCTAATGCATTTAAACGGATTGATATAAAACGATTCTCTATAATATCTGTTGGCTTGGTGTGGTCTGCAACGATACGAGTACCGTCCATCATTTGCTCATACGTTTTAACCCAAATATCTCCGTTATCGTGAGTACCGTATTCTACGGCATGGTAGATATTGCCGTTAGCATCTTTAGGCTGTTCAACGTACCAACCTTCTTGCGCTAAACCTGTGCTACCTTTAATTAGGTAATCACCTGTGCCTAGTTTCTCAAACTCAATATTTTGCAACTGTGCTTCATCATTGAATTCAACTTTATCTGCAAAGAGTTTAACAATAGGGGAAGCTGCTTTAATAAATCCATTACCATCTATGTATACATTTCGACCTATAACTGCGAAGCTATGTAGGTTAGTCCATGAGTTAGGGTTGTTGATAGAGCTTTGTAAGGCAGGTGCACTGAGTGTTGATGCAGGGAAAAACATAATGTGCATCCAATCAGTATTACCCACTTTCAAGCAACTTCCGTATTCGTAAGTATAATTACCATTATTCCCTGTGTAGTAGTTCATACTATAAAAACCTGGTGGCAAAATTGCCCGATTTTCTGCTGATATGCCTGCTGTTTCTCCGCCTATACCGTAATCCCCTTTAGCAAGCAGAGTTTTAGAATTAACAAAATCTATCGACCCACTATCACGCAACACAGCAGACAGTGTCCTTACCTCGCCAGATACTCCATCCGTTGCAATAGCCGAGAACGCACCATCGTACAGTGATGCGTAAAATCCGGCACTGTACTGTTTAAATGCTGTTCCCTGAGACCCATTGAAAAAGAATCCAGATTTTGACCCTTTTGTTAGTTTACGGATAAGTGCTTCATTGCTTGTTTCATAGAGTGGCTGTAGTTCTATTGTTTCTGAGGGAAAATTTTCAGATAGTTCTCTGTCCCATTGCTGCCAGTAATTATTGTACATAGCGCGTCTATAGGACTGCATACTTGCACCATAGTAATAAGTTATACGTTGCACAATGCCTGCGGTAAGATACACCTGTAATGTAAAAGAATAAGGGAGTGGGCAATTGGGCATACTAGCACTATCAACATCCGCGTCACAGTAATAATTACCCTCATTCGTTACATCATTTAAGTTTGTGCCTGCATGTAAACGTACTGAGCTTATCCCCAGATTAGCCCTTGCACCTTCTAATGTAGTAGCCCCTGTGCCACCCTTTTCAATGGCTACTACACCAGCTTTATTTAATTGTGCAATAGCAGCAGCTACTTCGAATTTCTGAGTATCTAAAGTAGAAGCTGCTTGAGCTTCAATAGCAGCAAGACGATCTGAATACTCTTGAGTATCTAAATAAATCCTACCTAAAGCATCTACATTAATCCCTGAGCCAATAGCTACAATACCAAACTCAGATGTAGTAGCTCTAGGTATGTAATTAAGGACATTAGTTGTAAGATCAGTAAATGGGTTAAGTACCGCAGCCTTATTAATATTAGCCATTAATCTCTCCGAACAGTAATTGTGAGTGTTGTTGGTTTGAGGCGTTGATATGCCCAAGTATGCGCTACAATAGCATAGTCGTAGTCTTCAAAGTGAACTAACTCTATCCATGTAATTTTATCGTTAGATACTTCTACAGTAGCTTGCCCTGCACCTATAGTTTGGTAAGTGTATAAATAACCTCTACCCATAAATTCGTAAATAAAGCCAGGCTTTAGTGTTACTGTATCTTCACCTAGAACAGCTATGATTGGTTTCATGGGTTAGCCTCCATAGCTACAAATACTTGTCCTAATGCGTTATGGTACAAAGTACCTACAGGCAGACCTACTGATAAAGCTTCAGCAAATTGACGCATCTCACCAGGATATACAGCTTTTGGGTTTACAGTAATCATTAGTGTCTCCCTTGTAATACGTATACTTCTAAGTCAGAAGAGTTAGTTATTTTTTGATATTTCCAAGGATGCATTAACACAATGCTATCTTCTCCTAATACATCAAATAGTGTAATCCAGTTCTTTAGATCGTTAGATACTTCTACCTTTGCTGTGCCAGTGCCGTAAGACTGATAACAAAATAGAGAACCTCTTCCTAAGAACTCGTAAACATGGTCAGGTAGCATTAATTTTAGATGCTCCCCTAATACAGTCACTCTTTGGGTCATGCTTAGTTTCCTTTAAATATTTTGATAAAAAGTGTATAACTCTGCAGTATCTTACAAGTAATTATTAAGGACTACCATGTTTACTAAGCAACAGTTAAAAGAAGCTCTACCTCCTACAGTTCATAAGAGTATTAACGATCAAGTACTTGATGATCTTAATGCTGTCTTAACTGATCCTGATATGAGAGATGCTTTTAGAGATAATATGCTCTCGTATAACAAAGTACTGAGTGAGGGTAGATTTAAGCTCAGTGATTATCTTAATGCTGTTATGTATGTATCTTATAAAGTAATGGGACATTCCAACGTAGATTCATATGCAAAGGTATTTCCAGCTAAGATGCAAGGATGGTTACAGCTAGGTAAGTCACCTAAAGATATTTCTGCACACGTAGCAGGGTACAACAACAATAAGCTTGTTAACTTGGTTTATGAACAAGCAATTGTACCTACCCATATCCTTAATCAAGATAAGTTTCAAGCAGCTATCAATACTCAGTTTTATTTAATGAATAATGCAGCTTCTGAGAAGGTTAGAAGTGATGCTGCTAACTCATTACTATCTCACCTAAAACAGCCTGAAAATAAGCAAATTAACCTTAATATTGGAGTACAGGAGACAGACTATATTAAGCAATTACAAGATCAGGTATATGCCTTAGCAACTGCCCAAAAAGCTGCAATTGAAGCTAATACTAGCAATGCTAAGCAAGTAGCTGAATCACGTATTATTCAAGCAGAGGTAGAAGATGTCGAGTAAGCTCAACTCCCTTGGTTTAGTTAAGCAGTCTGTAGATCAGTGGCTAAACCAAGTTAACTATGGTGACGATTTAACTTATAAACCTAGTGCTTTTGCCTTGGCTTTTGTTAACTTTATTAAGCTAGTTAATGGTGGTAGTGGGGAGGAGAATACTACCCCAGTACTCCACTTAAAAATGCTAGATCAGATTGACCGTTTAGATACTCCTAAGATTGCTAACATGGTTTTCCGTGGTGCAGCTAAAACCACTGTACTAGGTGAATACCTATTACTCTACTTGGCTGTGTTTGGTGAGCTACCTACATTCGGTAAAATTAACCTAGCAATCTATGTTTCTGACTCCGTAGAGAACGGTGTTAAGAACATGCGTAAAAACTTAGAGTATCGTAGAGAGAACTCGTCTTTCTTAATGAAAGCTATCCCCCATGCTAAGTTTACTGATATTCGTTGGGAGTTTAATAACGCTTCAGGTAAGCGTTTCATCGTTAAAGGGTATGGTGGTCAAACAGGTGTACGTGGTGTTAAAGAGATGGGTGTACGTCCTCAACTAGCTATCCTTGATGACTTGGTTTCAGATGAAGATGCTCGCTCTCAGACCTGTATTGATAAAATTAAAGATACAGTCCATAACGCTATTGACCATGCAATGCACCCTATGGGTAGTAAAACTATTTGGTCAGGTACTCCGTTTAATGCAAGTGATCCATTGTATGAAGCTATTGAGTCTGGTTCGTGGGCTGTTAACTGTTATCCAGTATGTGAGAAGTTTCCTTGTACTAAAGAGGAATTTAGAGGTGCTTGGGAGAATCGTTTCACTTATGAGCATGTAAGACGTAAATACGAAGAAGCTAAGAACTTAGGTAGACTTAAAGGTTTTAACCAAGAGCTTATGCTACGTATTATGTCTGATGAGGATAGGTTGGTTGCTGAAGCTGATATCAACTGGTACAGTCGTAATGATCTACTGAAGAATAAGTCTTCTTATAATTATTATATTACTACTGACTTTGCTACATCTGAGAAACAGTCTGCAGACTACTCAGTAATATCTGTATGGGCAGTGAATTACCTAAACCAATTCTTCTATGTGGATGGTATCTGTAAGCGTCAAACTATGGATAAGAACGTAGAAGATTTATTTGGTTTATGTAGTAAGTACAAACCATTGAGTGTAGGTATTGAGGTAAGTGGTCAACAAGAAGGCTTTATTCCTTGGCTTAAGAAAGAACAAGTACGTAGACAAATCTACTTTAACTTTGCTTCCAGTAACAACTCTAATAAACCAGGTATTAGACCTAGTGTAGATAAGTTACAACGCTTCTATGTAGTAGCTCCTTGGTTTAATGCAGGTAATATGTTCTTCCCTGAAGAGCTTCAAACTACTCCTACTCTTATTGAAGCAATGGATGAATTACGTCTAGCTTCGTCTAATGGTTTGAAGTCTAAACACGATGACTTTTTAGACACGATATCTATGCTTGGTTGTATGCATATCATTGTACCTTCACAGTCACAAGAGTTATCCTATAACCCCGATTCTAATCTATGGGCTGCAAGTCCCTTGGAGTCTAGTAATGAATCAGCTCTCAAAAACTATATTGTATAGGTGCTTATGAAGCTTTCTAAGATATTTGAAACTTTAGCTGCTAGTGAGGTGTTTACATATGACATGGCAGATGAAGGTGGAGATATACTTCCTAAATATAGACGTAGGGTAACTACTCTAATTAATTCAGGATTGTCTGATCTACATCAGAGATTCAGCATTAAAGAGGGTGTAATTGATTTGGAGGTTACTAAGGATAAACAGCATTATGTTTTAAGTGATGATGTTTTAGAAGTTCTCCGTATGGTTACCCCAGAAGGTAAAGTGTATAACCTTAACAGCGTAACCTCTCAACTAACCTCATCAACAGGTCCTTACGGCAATGTCACTAATAACACTATCCATACTGCTTTATGCCATGCTTCTTATAATGAGTTGTTTTTCTCACATATACCTCACCCAGGTGTATACCATATCGTGTACAAAGGAGATGCCACGCATATTAGCTTGGATAATATAGATACTATTGATCCTAAGACTATTGGGATACCACTACCTCTAACGTATTTAAATGCTCTTTGTTATTACGTAGCTGCTAAGGTTTATAACCCTGCAGGAGCTGAGTCTGTAGCACGTAGTATGTTCCATGAAGGTAATAACTGGAGATCAATGTACGAGGATGAATGTAATAGGCTTAAATCTAATCTTGCAGGAGCTAAGTCATTCAATGAGGTATCTAACTTTACTCGGGGAGGTTGGATATAAAGTAAAACCCCCAAACTTCTCGGAAAGTAAGGGGGTAGTTGCTACGACAGCATTTGAATATTAAGTAGTAATATTAATATAGTCAATTATAATCCAATGAAGTATTTACAATCTCAGGCTACTTTAATGGAAAATATTGATCTACCCTCTAAAGATACAAAAGATAAGTTAACAGATTGGAAGAACCCTCCAGCAGTTACTGATCTTAAAGCTGACCTAAGCGCAGCAGACGAGTATCACAAGGCACAGACATCTAAGATATCTAATTGGCTTGATGCTCTTCATTTACGCGGTAAGCACGCACCTCTTAAAATCCCCAATAAAAGTACTATTGCACCTAAGTTAATACGTAAACAAAATGAGTGGAGATACTCTGCATTAACTGAAGTGTTATTGTCTTCATCTGATCTATACAGTATTAGCCCTACATCATGGGAAGATACGAAATCAGCTTATCAGAACGAACTTATTATTAATAAACAGTTTGATACTCAGCTTGATAAAGTACGCTTTGTAGATACCTTAGTACGAGCATTAGTAGACGAAGGTACTGCAATCTTACGTACTGGCTGGAATACTGTAGAAGAGGAAGTTACAGAAGAAGTGCCTAAGTTTATGCAGATTGTTGATCCTACTTACCTAGAAGAGTTACAAGGATTGATGCAAGAACTGCAAGAAAAACCAGAACTTGAAGCAGAGCTTACTGAAGCAGAGAAGATGAGTATTCAGTTAAGCCAAGAAGCTCAGCAACCTATTCGTGTGTATCAAGATGGTACAGAAACACAAACCACAATGAAGGTTATCCGAAATCATCCTACAGTTGATGTATGTCATTTTGATGATGTGTATGTAGACCCTACCTGTAACGGAGATTTAAGTAAGGCAAGTTTCATTATCTATAAGTTTGAAACTTCAATGTCTGATTTAAAACGTGCAGGTATTTACACCAATTTGGAGAACATTAATGTACAGAACGCAACAACACCCACAGATAATGCATCAGAGTATCAGAGAACCTCAACAGCAAGTAACTTCAAATTTAAAGACGAAGCTAGACAAAAGCTCTTTTGTTACGAATATTGGGGATATTACGATATTAATTCTGATGGTATTGCTCGCCCTATCGTATGTACTTGGGTAGGTGATACGATTATCCGTATGGAAGAAAATCCATACCCAGATAAGAAGTTCCCTTTTGTCTTCATCCCTTTCATGCCTGTAAAAGACTCATTGTATGGAGAACCTGATGCAGAGTTATTGATTGATAACCAACGTATCCAAGGTGCAGTACTACGAGCTGTAATTGATTTAGTTGCTAAAAACTCAGCAGGACAGACTGGTTTTGCTAAAGGTGCTTTGGATACTTCTAATTTTAATAAATTCCGTAATGGTGAAGACTTCGAGTTTAACCCTACTGCGGGAGATATCCGAAATACTGTCTTTACTCAAAACTTCCCTAATATCCCTGAGACAGTGCCTTTCTTAATGAACCTAGTTAATTCAGATGCTGAGTCTTTAACAGGTGTACGTGCATTCTCTCAGTCTGGTATTTCAGGTGTGAATATGGGACAGACTGCTGAAGCTGTACGTGGAGCACTAGATGCAGCATCTAAACGAGAGATGGGTATCGTACGTAGATTAGGTAATGGTTTAGTTGAAGTAGCTCGTAAGTTCTTAGCAATGAATGCTGTGTTCTTAGAGGAAGAGGAAGTTGTACGAGTATCTAATGAGAAGTTTACCCCAATTAAGCGAGATGACTTACGTGGGGAGTTTGACTTACGTATTAACTTGTCTACTCCAGAGGAAGACTCTCAGAAAGCTCAAGTACTCAGTATGATGACTCAAACCATTGGTAATACTTTAGATCAGTCATTCACTAAGATGCTGCTTGCTAAGATTGCTCGTCTGTATAAGATTCCTGACTTGGCATATGCTGTAGAGAATTTCAATCCTCAACCTGATCCTATGCAACAAGCAATGCAAGAGGCTGAGCTGCAGAGGGCACAAGCTGAAGCTAAACTACTTATGGCACAAGCTATGGAAGCAGAAGCTAAAGCACAGCTTAATTCAGCTAAGATTAATGTTGAAGGTGCTCGTGCAGCTAACATGCAGTCAACCACTGACAAGAACAATTTAGATTTCTACAAGGATGCCGAAGGCATCAAACACGAAGAGTCTTTAGAACAGTCTCGTCAACAAGCGCAAGCAGATTTGCAGAAAGAGCAAATGAAGCAAGATAGCTTATTTAGCCAAAATCTTCTAAAGAATCAAACAGACTTGACTAAAGAACAAATTAAAGCTAATTTGCAGAAAACTCAACGTAGTGGTTAAGAGTAAGTAAGTAATTTATGGATATCGTAGAAGAGCGTAAATTAGCAGAAGAAGTAAGAGCATTACGACTTCAAAAAGATTTAGCTGAATCCTTTAAAAGATTGAGTATTAATCCTGATTTTAGAAAGGTAATAGAAAACCATTACCTAAACTCTTATGCGGTATCCTTAGTCTTAGCAAAAGCTAACCCAGCAATGACAGTGGAACAACAAACACTGTTGGAGCATAAACTAAATAGTATTGCTACATTCTCCCGCTTTCTAAGTGAAATGGAAAATCTAGTAGATACTGTTGATGTTAGGTTAGCTGATGCCTCTCACTCACTACAACAAATTACACTCTAGGAATACACATGACAATTGACTACTCGGCTTTAACTCCTGAAGCGTTAAGTAAAATGACTGACGAAGAGTTCAATCAGATTGATCCAAGTAAATTACCGGAAGCTACCTCTGGATCATTTGAAACTACTTCCGATCAGCTATTAGCGCACGGTAGCGATGAAGACCTTGAAGAAGATGCTGAAGCAGAGCCAATCTCTCAACCTGCTGTAGAAGAGCAAGATAACCCTCATCAACAACCTACTGAACCACAAGTAGAGGTAGCAGGTGAAGCACCTCAAGTTAGTGCTGAGCAAAGCGAAGCATCTAACGCAGAGAGTGCTGAAGATGCTCCCCCTCCAACAACCCAAGACACAACTGCAGCTGCAGACTTCTATACCAAAGTCACAGCTAAGTTCAATGCAAGCGGTAAAGAGTTCCAAGTAGACAATGCTGATGATGTAATCTCTCTTATGCAGAAAGGCATTGATTACAACATTAAGATGTCAACGCTTAAACCTGCTCTTAAGATGGTAAAGGCTTTAGAAGCTCATGGGATTACTCAAGAGGACCTTGGTTTATTGATTGATATTCATAATCGTAAACCAGAAGCAATTGCGAGTTTAGTGAAGCAAGCAGATATTGACCTCTACTCTGTAGATGAAGATTCTATTGATCGCTATGCTCCTCCAGATGCTCAGATTACTGATGAGGAGTATGAATTTCAAAATGTAATCTCAAGTATCAGTGCTTCACCTCGCTATGCTGATGTTATGCAATTCGTTGCTAACAGCACTGTAGCAGATAAACAGGAAGTGTATTCACAACCTCAAATTCTTAAATCACTCGTAGATCACGCTCAACTAGGTATCTTTGATAAGGTTATGGCAGAAGTTGATAAGCTACAGGTATTAGGTCGTTTACCTCAAGGTATGACTCCATTACAAGCATACCATGCTATTGGTTCTCAAATGTTTGGAGGAGAGCCAACTCCAAGCCCAGAACAGCCTCGAGTAAACTCACAGGTACAGCAACCTATTCCTAAGCCTGTTCAACGTCCTGTACAGCGACCTCAAAGTAATACAGCTAGACGTGCAGCAGCAGCTCCATCCAATGCTGCTAAGCCAGGTGCTAAGCCTAAGCCTACGCCACATGACTTGTTTACTATGAGTGATGAAGAATTCTCTAAGATTGATCCTAATTTTTTATAAGGTAAAACCTCATGACTCAGCAATACAATAACCCTGCTAACGGACAACCTTCTACAGCAGGTACTCAGCTTCAAGATTTCTATTACGCACGTAAAGCGTTAACAGAGATTGCTCACGAACAGTTCTTCACCCCATTGGCTTCAACTACTGATATGCCAATGCATTACGGTAAACGTATCGTACGTTATGTGTATGTACCTTTACTTGATGATCGTAACGTAAACGATGAAGGTTTGGATGCTCAAGGAGCAACTACTTTAGACGGTAACTTATACGGTTCTAGTCGAGATGTGGGTAAGATCGTAGGTAAGATGCCTGTACTATCTGAAACTGGTGGTCGTGTTAACCGTGTTGGTTACACTCGTAAAACTATTGAAGGTACATTCCAGAACTACGGTATCTTCTCTGACTATACAGAAGACTCTGTAAACTTTGATACAGATTCTGAGTTAATGACACACATTAACCGTGAGATGCTTATTGGTGCAAACCAAGTAACTGAAGATTTACTTCAAGTAGATTTGATCTCTAACGCAGGTGTAAACATCTTTGCAGGTGCTGCTACTACTACAGCGACTATTGATAGTAGTGCTGTAGTTGATTATGCAACCCTTGTTAACTTAGCTACTACTTTGGATAACAACCGTTGCCCTAAAGATACTAAGATTAATACTGGTTCTACCATGGTAGATACTAAGACATTACCTGCTGCTCGTATCTTGTATGCTGGTCCAGCTATGAAGAATACATTCCGTAAGATGACTGACTTCTTCGGTAATCCTGCGTTCATTCCTACGCATCAATACGCTTCAGGTCAAACTCCACTTAAAGGCGAGATTGGTCAGATTGATGAATTCCGTATTGTCATCAATCCTCAAATGATGGCTTGGGAAGGTGCAGGTGCTGCAGGTACTAATGCTAATGGTGTGCATACTGCAGGCGGTAAAGTAAACGTATATCCGTTACTTGTTGTAGGTTCTGAGTCATTCACTACTATTGGTTTCCAATCAGATGCCAAGTCAGTGAAGTTCAAGATCATTCACAAGAAGCCTGGTATTGAAACTGCATCTGATCGTGACCCATACGGTAAGAAAGGTTTCATGTCTGTTCAGTGGTGGTATGGTTTCATGGTACTACGTGCAGAACGTCTTGCAGTAATCAAAACTGCTGCTCAACTCTAAGCAGTAGCTAAAGGGGAGCAATGCTCCTCTTCTCTTCTTTATATCAATCAACCTATAGGTAATCACATGTCTAATGAAGCAACTCAAGAAGCACCTACAGTTAATGGAAAGACTGAGCTTGACATCCTTAAAGCTCAAGCAGATCGGATGGGTATTTCATATAAGTCCAACATTTCACTCACAACACTTAAAGCGAAAATCCAACTAGTTCAAGAAGGTGAATCTTTAGAAGCTCCTGCAACTGAACTAGTAAACGTAGCTCAAGAAGACAAAGCTGATGCAGTGTACAAAGAAGCTATGAAATTAGTTCGTGTACAGATCACACCATTGGATACAAACAAAGCTACTAACTATGACTGTGACTTCTTTACTGCAGGTAATTCTGTTGTAGGTAATGTTACTCGTAATATTCCTTTTGGTCGTCCATGGCATGTAGAGCAGATTCTAGTAAACGCTATTAAAGAAAAGACTTACCAACAGTTCACTACTAAAAAGAATGCTCAAGGGGCTGATGTAGTAGCTAAGCGTAATGTCCCTGCTTATAGTGTTGTAGAGCTACCGCCATTAACAGAGCAAGAGCTTAAAGACCTTGCTGACTTACAAGCACGTACTAATGCTTTAGAGGATGAATAATCCATGACTATTGAGAACGTACCCCTGAAGCTTGCTCAGCTTGAACAACCTTTAAACGTAACAGAGCTAACTACAGCAGAGATTGCAGGTACAGGTGTATTTGACGTTCTCATGCAGGCAGTTAAAAACCATGTACAAGAAGAGCACGCTAAGAGTCGTATTACAGGTAAAGAGTATGCGACTGTATATCTAGAAGCTCTTCAAAGTACTATGGCGCAAAGTGTTGAGTACTTACTACGAACTAAGACTCTTGGTTTTGAGTTAGATAACTTAAGTAAGCAAGGTGATTTAACTGAAGCTCAGAAAGCATTGATTGCAGCTCAAACCAATCAGATTCTAGAAGAGGTTAGTACTAAGCTCCCTGCAGAGGTAGCTAATCTAACTAAGCAAGGTGAACTCATTACTCAACAGGTAGCTGAGTCTACATACCGTGTTGCTAACGTATTACCTAAAGAGTTAGAGCAAATTACAGCTCAAGTAGCTAACCTAGGTAAACAAGGTGAAATGGTTGATGCTCAGGTATCGCAAATTATTGCAGAGACTGCTACACGCCTTCCTGCAGAAGTAGCTAACTTAACCAAGCAGGGAGAGTTAATCACTCAACAAGTAGCGGAATCTTCATACCGAGTAGCTAACGTACTTCCTAAAGAACTAGAGCAGATTGCTGCTCAAATTCGTTTGGTTAATGAACAAGCGGATCAAGTAGAAGCTGAAACATTAAATGTACCAAAACAAGGTTTAATGATTGAAGCTCAGACTAGTCAAGTAACTGCAGAAACAAGTACACGTCTACCTGCAGAGGTAGCGAACCTAGGAAAACAAGGAGAGTTGATTACCCAACAAGTAGCAGAGAGTGCTTATCGTGTTGCTAACGTTCTTCCAAAAGAACTTGAACAAATTACAGCTCAAGTATCTAACTTAAGCAAAGAGGGTGTAATCCTAGACCATCAAGCTGAGATTACTATTAAAGATGCTCAGTTAAAGTTTGCACAGATTGCTCAAACCCAAGCTCAAACAGAACTAACAGAACAGCAAGTAAAAACTGCTGAAGCTGAAGCTCATAAGATTCCTGTAGAGATTTCAGTTCTCCGTAGTAACCTAGAGCTTGCTAGCGTAGAGAAAGACCTTCGTATTGCTCAGGTAGGCTTAGCAGAGACAGAGAAAGATATTGCGGTATATAACCTTGCAAATAAAACTCCTGTTGAAGTAGAGCTATTACAGGCTCAAACAGATAACGCTCAAAGTCAGGTTGCATTAACTGAAGCTCAAGTTATTAAGATTACTGAAGAGAATAAAGTAATCCCATACACTATTGAGCGTATACAAGCAGAGATTGCTAATATGACTCGTCAATCTGACATCTTAGAGAAAGAGTTAGAAATTAAAATTAGTAATCTTGCATTACAGGATAAGCAACTCTTATTAGCTGACGCAGAGTTACAGGTACGAGTATTAGAGTTAGACGTTAAGCGTGCAGAGGTAGAGTCTGCTCAAGCACAAGCTCAGCTATATGCTGCTAAAGTGCTTACAGAGAATGCTCAGACTATGGATGCTGCTCATCCTAATTCTGTATTGGGTTCAAACATTGCAGTACTACGAGCACAAGCTGCAGGCTATGCACGAGATGCAGAACAGAAAGCAGCTAAGATTCTTGTAGATGCTTGGAACGTACAACGTAATACAGATGAGTCTATCTCAGCTAACGCTGCAAACCTTCTATACGATACAAGTATTGGTAAGGCTGTAGGTGCTATGCTTCGTGGAGCTGGTATCTAAGCAAGTAGTGATAATATAAACTAGGGAGCAATAGCTCCCTTTTTTATTGTGAGGATTCCATGGGATCAAAGACATATACATCACATAATGTATCTAGGATGATTGATGACGAGAATATTAAGCCTATGTCTAAATCAGTAGTACTGGCTTATTTACGCTCTACTGATAGTGCTTCTACTAAAACATCCACACGAAGCTTAGCAGACTACTTAGTAGAAGGTAGACAAAGCACTATCATAGCCAAGCTTAAACGAGCACATAGAATGTCTAAGGCTAACGCCTACGCTATGGGGGAAGTTAAAGGTAGCTATCAATTTAAACCAACTAAAGAAAGATTAAATACACAGCTAGTCTCTACACTCAATACTATTCTTGGTTTTACCCCTGACATTGTTTATCAAGAGTTTGGTAAAGCTAATTACTACCATATTGCTAAATATACTCTACAAGAGTCTTATGGGTATGACCCTCTAACAAATGAAGTCTTAAATGAATCTCAGAGGCTAAGTAAGAACGTATTCTTAAAAGACATTATTATTGAGTTAAACCAAGATACTGTGGATTCAAGTGATCAGATTCAGTTAGTGTTTCAAGGACCTTCAGCTACTTCTGGATATACCCCATTCAGGTTAGCACTTCCTAGACCTCATAGTCAGATTCAGATAACAAGTGCTGTACCTGATTCTAAATGTACCTTTGTACTTTGTTATGCAGATGACTTAGGTAATGAAGTCTCGTATAACATTACTATGGATTACACTAATTACATTTCACCTAACGATACTGATTCTAATGTTATTGATGAAGATACAGTGTTAGGGAATAACCCAGATGTAATAGCTCCTAGTATTCCTGCACCTACTACAGATGCTGATTATGTTATGGCTTATTACACCTATACCCGTAATGATAAGAAGTATGCTGAGTATTTTACATATCGTACTGGTACTAACTTAATTGCTAAGCTAGAAGAGGTAGTAGAGTCTAAAGAGAAAACAGGTATATACCCTCCACGATTGTATGCTCGTATGAAAGGTACTAACTATGTTAAGTACTCAGAAGATACTGAAGAATACAAATCAATGACTAAGTTTGGAAAGCTGTTAGGTATTAAGTGGAAGGACTGGGTAGAAGAAGTTCATAAAAATATGAGTGGTTTACAGTATGTACGTGAAATCTTCTTAACCTTTGGGGTAGAAGCAAACAGTACAAATAAACTTATACATCAGTATCTCTACCATTATTTTGATACTGCTTATCGCGGATTACCTAATAAGTTTATTAGTACCTATGCTGGCGATACTACAACCTTTGGAGGTTTCATAGGACCTTACGGGAATGTTCCAAGCAGCACTGTAAGAGAAAATCTAGCTCTACCTACAGGAGCTAAACAAGGTACAGCTATACATCTAAAAGATTCATTACATACTTCTGGTATTGCTTTTGATGCTATAGCTAAACAAACTCTTCAAGGTACTATTACAGAGGTAGGTAAGTATACTTTCAAATACACTAATAGAGCTCATACGTATTACTATCAAGAAACTGAGAGCACTTACACAGCTATATCTGTATATAACTTACAGAGTACAGACATGATGGATGGTAATCACTGGTTTACACCATCAGGCGATTCAGAAGAATTAATAGTACCTCTGGATTTAGCCATTACTGCTAAGCTTGCCTCAGTAGAGCTTGAGAGGCTTTATGCAATGGCTATGCAGTTAGTTGTTAACACATACCAAAAAGTTAAAAAGAAATGGTATCAAACAGGTATTTTTAAATTTGTCATGTTTATTGTTGCTGTAGTTATTACTGTGTTCTTCCCTCCTGCGGGGGTAGCAGCCTTAAGTGCTATGGCTGTTTTAGTAGGTATAGGGATGTCAATAGCCATATCCGTAGCTATAAGGTTATTGCAAAAACTTGTCATAGCTCTTGGATTAAGTTCCACAATATTCCAAGTGATTATGGTTATCCTTGCGGTAGTGGCTGCTGGGTATGGTGGATACCTTGGATATACAAATACTACAGGTTTGGCAGGTATGACAGCTTCTAGTGTAATGCTTGCAAGTAATGCAGCTTTTGCTATGGCTAATGCAGGAAACCAAGTAGCACTTATCAAAGCTATGAATCAGTACCAACAGTCAGTATTAGACTTACAAGCTAGAGATGAATCTCTCAAAGATAAGATTGAAGCTCTTGGTTTACTTCAAGTACCTACCCCTGAAATAATGATATACCTTCCTCCTGTAAGTCTTGATATTAGATTAGGAGAAGAGCCTGAAGACTATTATGAGAAGTCTATCCACAATGTAAATGTAGGTACTTACGTGTATGATTACATTGAGTCTTATGTAGACATCAATACACTATTACCTGATTTAAACCAATTAACTATTAACTTGGAGAATACACGCTATGTCGTATGAATATACTGGTAACAACTATGACCCAAACAATCTTGTGTCGTTTAGTGGGAACTATACAAACCCAACTGCAGCAGGTATGCAAGCATGGAATCCTGCTTTCGAAAACCCTAACGTATTAATAGCAGATATGCCTCAAGGCAATCCTGCTGCTGTTCCTGGTTTTGGGGCTAAGCTTCGTGACTTTAACTCCCAATACGGTTCTACCATTATGGGGGGTCTACAGGCAGCTAGTGGATTATGGGGAGCATACAACGGTATGCAACAAACGAAGTTAGCTAAGCAACAAATGGCTAACTCTCTAAACCAGTGGAATAAGAGCTACGCTAACCAAGTGTCTTCTTATAACACTCGTCTTGAAGATCGTCAGAATGCTCGTGTAGCAGCTCAAGGTGCTAATCAACAAGACACTGCTTCATACATGGCTAAGAACCAGCTTAAGTAAGGGTAAATTATATGTCTCAATTAACATGGGAAGCTATGAACCCTATTGATACATCTAGATACTTAGATGCTATTCAAAAGGCTCAAGCTCAATCAGTAGCAGGAGTAGAGCAGATAGGTAATGCTTACAAAGGTTATCAAGATAATCTTAAGAAGCAGAATACTAATGACATGCTTACTGCACTAAACCAAGCACAGAGTCCTGAACAGCTAGCTGCTGCTCAAGCAAACATTGCTGCAATGCAACAACGTTGGGGATCAGGCTATGACATGGATACTGTACGTACTGCTATGGATGAACGTCCTGCAGTACTTATGCAACGTCAATCTGCTGAAATGGATTTCAAGGATAAGCAGGCTAACATAGCTGCACGTCCAGACGTAGCTGCAATCCATATGGCTCAGTTAAAATCTTTAAACGCTACTGACGAACAGCTTGCACGTATTAAGGCTATAGCTGATTCAGGTGTAGATACTACAGCTATTGCAGATAGCTTAGGTCAGTACTTAACTAATGACCGTAACTTTACCAATGAAAATTATTGGAAGTTAAAGAACTTTAACCAAAGTGCTGATCAGTTTGAAAAGACATATAAGCAAAATGCTTATCAGTTTGGCGAAACCAATGATCGAGCTAATCGTGAAAGTGCATGGAACATGGGTAAGCGTGCTTATGAAGCAGACCTAGCTTCAGGAGCAGGTACTACATACGTAGCTGCTGATGGTACAGAATATACTACTGGGGGTAGTGGTGGAGGAGCTAACATTGCTAGGTATGCTAGTTTGTTTATGCCTACAGGTGTACGACAAGCAATCTTTGAAGGCGAGTCTGGCGGTAATTACGATATTCTCTATGGTAACTCACAGAGAGCAGGAGGAAGGTTTGCAGACGTTAAGTTAACTGACATGACAGTTAATCAAGCATTGGAGTTCTCTAAAGCAGGAGGTGAATATGCTGAATGGTCTAAGACACAAAAAGGTGTTAAACCTGGAACGTATGCAACCCCTATGGGTGCTTACCAAGTTGTAGGAACTACCTTAAAGAATGCAGTTAAAGCCCTTGGTTTAAAGGGTAATGAAAAAATGACTCCAGAATTGCAAGACAAGATTGGAGACTACATCTATCAGACTCAAGGTACTAAAGCATGGGAAGGTTATAGAGGTCCTGTACAAGGGGGTGGTGGTTATAAACCTGGTAATGCTGCAAGTAACACTCCAGCAACTGCTCCATTGGTAGGTATTGATCGTAAGGTACAGCAGAAGATTCGAGGTGATTACCAAAATGCTATGCTCAAGTACAATGAAAACTTAGCTCTCAAAGATCAACCTGTTAATGTAGGTAATGTTCTTGCAGGGCTTACAGCTAAAGAGAAAGGTTCTACATGGACTCAAGATTCTTTCGATATTGTTAATGCTCTAAAAGATAACCCACAGCTTAAAGGGTTATCTGCAGAAGGTATTACCAATGTGTATAACAGAACTAAAGCTTGGCAATCTAAACCAGGAACTCCTTTTGTAGGTTACAACTCTTCTAATGGTTTAAAGAAGAGTATTGATAATATTATCAAAGATGAGATTGGTATTGATGCTAAACGTAAGGAGCATGTAGCTAAAGCAGCTCATCCTAGTAACCTCTATGCTCAGAAAATTCAACAAGAGTTTGAAGCTAGGGGTGTATCCATTTCTGCAAAAGAAGCTTTACTTCATATTGATCCTGCTCGTTACCAATCTCTTTATGGTAAGCCTACTGTAAAAGTTCAAGAAGCTGTTGATAAGCAAGTGGGTAAGGTTGCAGCTACAGCTAAACCAGAGACTAAGCCTACACCTAAACCTACTCCACAGACATCCACACCAAAAGCTGAAACAGAAGTAGCTAAACCTACTAAGCAAGACATTGTGGGCTTTTATGTTAAACGTGGTGAAGTAGGTAATGTTGTTCCGAACGGTATTAACTCACGTACTGATAAACAGCTTATTCGTGAAGCACAAGCAGAAGCTACTAAACAGCTTAAAGCTTTAGAGGCTAAGGAGAAGGCTGATAAAGAAGCTAAGAAAGCAAAAGAACGTGCAGAAATTGCAAGACTACGTGAAGAGTATTCAGAGCGTCAAAAACAGAAGATAGCTAATCAAAGGATTAAAGCTGCAACATCTTCGCAACCTAAGTCAATGGATATAAATCAGTTACGTGCAGCCTTTGCACAACAGCAATCACTAAGCATTGCTAATGCTGCACGTAAGGCTAAGGAGGAAGAAGAACGTAAGCGTAAGTAAGTAGTTTAGCTATAGGTACACTTCTGCTAGGATAGGCACGTAGATATACGTGCTTATTTCTTTTAAAGGTAAATACAATGGCAGGATATAAAGATGATCAAGTCCAAAACGCATTTGCGAGGATTGCACAAGAGCTAAGTAAAAAGCAGCAACCTACAGTAACTCCGTATGAGCAAACCATTGGAGCACGCTCACAGATTAATACACAAGACTATGCTCCGCGGGTAGACCCTACCCAACTGCTACAACAGTACTCAGACTACGGAGATCAATTTGATACTCGTAATATAGGTTCAAAGACTCTAAACGCAGGGCGTAGAGCTGCAGGTGCATTTGGTGAATTATTTGAACAAGCTGGTGGAGCTATCGTTAACGGTATAGGCGCAGCTAATACTATTGGTTTAGATAAGAATGCTGAAACAGCTTTCTATAAGCTACAAGATCAGAAGAATAATACTAAGTATCAAGAAGAGTTAGCTTTATTAAATGATCCTACTAAAGCGTTAGCTTCAGGTCGTTATTTAGATCAACGTGATATTAATGAACGTAAAACGTATTTAACAAATCGTTTGCAACAAAACCAGTTAACTCCTGGAGAGGAAGCTTTACTGTATAACCCAGATGGTTCTGAGACTTATGCTAAGCAACGTCTTAATTGGAGTAAGTCTGCAGAAGCTTATGGTGAACAGATTACAGGTGATCGTGAGAAAGGTATTGCAGGTTCTCTTAATGCACGTAACTGGTATGACCATACTGGAGAGAAAGCGTATCAAGCTCATAAGAAATACAATGGTACTTCTCCACAAGAATCTGCACTAGCTCAACGTGAGGCTCGTGATGCTTATGATCAAGGTGATTACTTTGGTTGGGCATCTAAACACTTAGGTACGTTTGCAAAATCTGCTAAAGAATCTGCAAACGCATTAATTGATAATCCTGCTTATCTTGTAGAAGAAGCTGCAGGCATGACTCCATACTTATTAGGTATATCACGTATCCCTGCTGTAGCTGTAGACGCTGCACGAGTACAAAATGATTCTTATGATGCATTTGTTGAACGAGAGTTACGAGCACCTACTGTAGGAGAGTCTCTAGGTATCCTAGGGATGACTGCTGCATATACTGGAGCTAATTACGCAGGAGCAGCTATTACAGCAGGAGCTTTAAAAGGTAAATCTATTGCTAGTTCTCTTGGTTTAAAATCTAGTGCAGTTCCTAGTGCTATTGAAAAGACAGTTATTGATAAAATACGTAATGCAGCTCTAATCCAATCTGCAGGACAGTTAGGTAGATCGTCTTTAGCAGAGGGTGCAACAGAAGCAGTACAGCAACAGATTGAAGGTAACTGGGGTTCTCTAAACAATACTCTTGACTCTGCTGCTATGGGTGAAGCCTTTACATTAGGTGCAGCCATTACAGGGGCTATTGGTACTCCTGCTGCTGCAGCTAATGCAGTCTTAGGTACAGGTCTTCAAGCTAAAGCAGCACTTGCAGAACGTAATCTGAATAAGGCTAAAGAAGATAGTCCTGAGATTGATCAATCAATTCCTACAGAAGAATTTGCTTCCCCTGATTCTCCTAACTTTAATCCTAAAGCAGCTACTGTACGTATGACACAGGAAGCAGCTCAAGCTGAAACTCCTGAAGCTAAGCAAGAGATTAAAGCTAAACAGGAAGAAGTGTTACAAGCTTCTGCTAGTCGTTTAGATATCTTAGAGAACATCATTGAATCTCTTGAAGACGTAGAGGGTACACGTACAGGTGTAGAAGAGTTCCGAGCACAAGTACAAAGTGCTAAAGCTGCTGACC
>JACCEC012558754.1_pt1 | contig 41005 bp, 33 predicted proteins | sample 7450121 | NCBI WGS metagenome assembly JACCEC01 (sample SAMN15323455, study PRJNA562643) | freshwater metagenome | isolation source: river surface water | place: USA:Blue River Watershed | collected 2017-08-18 | reverse complement strand
TTTTTAATTCTCAAAATTTTATTTGGACTTTCTTGCCCTCCCTCGTCGTTTGGGAGTGCAAAAGTCCCCCTTTTTCCCACAATTTCCAACTGTTCTGTGAAAAAAAATATAAAATATTTCGCAATTAACTGACAACCAAACTATTATAACTATAAAAAAATACCCGACTCCTCCACAAAATATCGCAAAACGTGCTCCCGTATGAACGTTTCCTGATGAATTAAAGCAATACGGGGGAGTTTTTCATTTAGTTTCCAGTGTGGCCAGCCGTCTTTATCTAGCCCTTCGAGGGAATAAAAGCCCGATAAACTCAGAACTTTACAAGTAGCAATGTGCATTAAATCCTGTTTTTGCTCTTTTGTAAAGTGCAAAGGACCTTTCCCTAACTCTTGTACACCTATTAAAAAGAGGACTCCGTTTAAATCCTCAGGTCTTTTTCCTACGATTGTCTGGAGCTTATCCAACAACTTTTCCCAGTTTTGCTCCAATTGTTCGTTCACCTCAACCATATATTATAGTATTATTTAGAAAGTTCGTCCCAATATTCAACTGCACGGCGCAAATGAGGTATTACGATTGACCCACCAATAAGTGTGGCTATTGAAAACACTTCTTGAATTTGGGATTCGGTTACACCTAGCTCTTTGCATTTACCTAAATGGTATTTTACACAATCGTCGCAACGAAGAACCATTGAACAGGCTAATCCTAACATTTCTTTAGTTGCTTCATTTAAGTAACCTTCCGAATAACAATTGGTATCTAAGTTAAAAAGGCGTTTAATAATAAGGTTGTCGGACGACATGATTCGGTCGTTCATTTTGGTCCGATAGCTATTGAAATCTTCTACAAGTGACATACGTATAAATAATAAGTGCTTTGGTCGATGGTTTGATTTACAAAACTGAGGTAAACTCTATTTTGTTCCCCACCGAACCAAAGCATTGATTCAACTTATTTTACATTTCACGAACTAGCAGCTCGTTCATTTTTTGTTTGTGTACTGAGGTCAGTTCAATCAAGTCGGCTACCAAACCTGTCCAGCCCATTTGGTGAGATGCCCCTAGCCCATCTCCATTATCTCCGTTAAAATATTCATAAAACAGGTATAAATCCTTGAAGTGTTCGTCTTCTTGGAATAACTTCGACGAAGTGTACACTGGAATATCTCCTTTACTATTTCGGCGGAATATACTAATTAGCCGCTCTGCCACGCACATCGCAGCTTCTCGAACGGTCATCACATTGCCCGAATTGGTCGGGTATTCAATTTCGTAGTCATCACCATAGTAATTATAGAACTTTAACAGTGAATCGACGATTAAGAAGTTGAGTGGGAACCAAATAGGGCCACGCCAGTTAGAGTTTCCGCCAAAAATACTACTTTCTGATTCGGCAGGAGTATATTTCACCCTAAGAACTTCCCCATTTACGTAAAACTCGTACGGATGTTTTTCGTGGAACTTCGACAAAGCACGAATGCCATAATCAGACAAAAACTCCGTTTCATCAAACATTCTTTTGAGCAACATCTTCATTCGGTGACCGCGAAGTAATGCTAGTAAATGAGACTCTCCTTTACCCGGTTCGTGCCAACGAGATACCAACGACGCCAAATCGGGACGATTGGTAAGTACCCATTCTACTCTTCTTTTAAAGTCAGGGAGCTTTTTAAGCAAATCATCGTCCAAAATCTCGACAGCAAACAATGGAATCAATCCCACCATAGACCGTACCTTTAACAACATGCCTTTTTTATCGGGAGTATGAAGTACATCATAGTAGAACTGGTCCTCCTCGTCCCAAAGACTAATTTTATCGCCTCCCAACGATTTCATAGCAGCCGCAATGTGCAAGAAGTGTTCAAAAAACTTCGAGGCCATATCTTGGTAAGCAGGCCGTACCAACGAAATTTCGCAGGCAATCCGAAGCATATTCAATGTATACATAGCCATCCATCCAGTTCCATCGGCTTGTTCCAAATACCCCCCCGTTGGCAACTCAGCACTTCGGTCAAATACCCCGATATTATCAAGGCCCAAAAAGCCGCCTGAAAAAACGTTGTTTCCTTCCGCATCTTTGCGGTTGACCCACCATGTAAAGTTGAGTAACAATTTATGGAAAACACGTTCAAGAAAAGCAACATCCCCTTGCCCGTTCATTTCACGGTCAATTTCGTACACTTTCCACGTTGCCCAAGCGTGCACGGGTGGATTTACATCCGAGAAGTTCCATTCGTAAGCAGGTAACTGGCCGTTGGGGTGCATATAGTACTCCCGAAGAACTACCGCCAGTTGTCGTTTGGCAAAATAAGGATCAAGTCGTGCCAATGTGACAGTATGAAAAGCCAAGTCCCAAGCCGCAAACCAAGGATACTCCCATTTGTCAGGCATTGAAAGAATATTGGCCGTATACATGTGTTTCCACGTAAGGTTACGCGGGTACGCTCTTCCTTTGAATTCGAATGGCATTTTGGGGTCTCCTTTGAGCCATTCGTTTACATTGTAATAAAAGAACTGTTTGTTCCACAACATTCCCGCAAACGCTTGTCGCTGCACGGTACGAAGCTCTGAATCCGTGACATTTTTTTGCAAATCGCCGTAAAATTCGTCGGCTTCAGCTTTGCGTTGTTCAAAAATATCGTTAAAATCATCGAACGCATTTGTCAAATGGGTTTGATTTGAAAAACGAAGGCGAATTTCTACGCTTCCGCCACCTGGTACTATTTTTTTGTAATGCCCTGCGGCTTTCGAACCAATTTGATTTCGATTGATGTACTGCTTGTTACCTGTTACGATATAATTATTGATACCATCTTTGGTATAGGGAATAGCATTAGGCTTACCAAGCATTTTTTCTGTGTTTGTTTCATTTTCACAAAAAATTAGCTCATCGGCGCCATCCAAATAAAACTTATATCGCCCGAGTAAGCGGTGGTTTACATCAATTTGGCGATTGGCAATACCGTTCAGAATAGGCTTATAATTAAACTGCTCATATCCCCACGACCAGGTATTGCGAAACCACAATGTGGGCAAGATGGTCAATGGCGCTTCTTTTGCGTAGCGGTTATGTGCCGTAATTTTTACCAATAAGTCGTTTTCATCGGCTTTGGCATACTCTATATATATATCAAAATAACGATTATCGTTAAAAACTCCCGTATCCAAAATTTCGTATTCGGGTTGTAAGCGATTTCGTTTACGGTTTTCCTCAGATAGTTTGGCATAGGGAAATGCTTGCTGCGGATATTTATACAGCATTTTCATGTAGGAGTGCGTAGGAGTACTGTCGAGATAATAGTACAATTCCTTCACATCTTCTCCGTGGTTTCCCTCGGGGCCTGTCAGACCAAACAAGCGTTCTTTGATGATAGGGTCTTGGTGGTTCCAAAACGAAAAAGCCAAACAGATATGGCCTTTATTATCGGAAATTCCACCGATGCCATCTTCTCCCCAACGATACGCATACGAACGAGAAAGTTCGTGTGAAATGAATCCCCACGAATCGCCCCAATAGCTATAATCTTCGCGAACAGTCCCCCATTGGCGTTCAGCTAAGTAAGGCCCCCATTTTTTCCAGCCCTTATTATCGGCACGGGCATGAATACGCTTTCTTTCGGCAGTATCTTTCATTGTGTATTAAAGTGGGTTATTACAAGAAATTACAAAAATAACGGAATCAGCAATAGGTTTTTCTGCAATTTTGTCTCAAATACGCATTTATTCCCATCTTCAACTCTCTTATTTATGTCTTTTTTGCGCTGGAAACTACTATTTATCTTTCTATGGGGCAACATTCCTTTGCTTTTTTCTCAAGTTTATTCTCCTACCTCGACCACCGCATTGGTCGGAGCAATGGATGAAGAAATCGAATTACTCCAACAATCTTTGCAACATTCCAAGACCAAAATCATCCACGGAATTCCGTTTTATACGGGGAAAATTGGGAAACATAAAGTCGTTATTCTCAAAACAGGTATCGGAAAAGTAAATGCCTCAATGGCTGTCGCTTTCCTCCTCAAAGAGTTTCGCCCCAAACAAGTAATTTTCACGGGGATTGCGGGTGGGTTACGTCCCGATTTGGAGGCGGGAGATATTGTCATTGGCAAGCAAACCCTCCAATATGACTATGGCCAAGCAACCAACGACAGTACATTCACCAGAGCTACCCGAAACCCACTTACCAAACAACTCAATCCGTTATACTTTTTGGCTGACTCTATTTTATTAGCAACTGCTCAAGAAGCAGCTACGCACACTCATTTTCGACCATTGGGAATCAATCATCGGTCACCCAAAATTCTGACAGGTACCATTGTCACGGGGGATCTGCTCGTTACTTCAGAAATTAAAGCCAACGAACTGCGCCGAAAATTTGGAGCAGATGCCACCGAAATGGAAGGAGCAGCCGTAGCTCAAATCTGTTGGCAACAAAAAGTACCGTGTTTGGTTATCAGAAGCATGAGCGATAAGGCCGACAGCAAAGCGCGTGACAGCATCGAAAACTTTAAACAGGTAGCTTCTTACAATTCAGCCCACCTTTTATTAAATTTATTGGAGAAACTTCCCTAAAAAAGTCCCCTCACGATTTAGCCACCCAACTTCTAGTTTATCTTCAAAACCCAAGTCTCGTCAAACAACATGGTCAGGCTGCCCAGCTTCGAGTCCAACAAAAATTTACTCCAAGTACTATTTGGCAAAGCAAACTTATACTATATCAGCGTTTGGCGACAGCCGCCGAATCTGTAACTTTGTCGCATGTATCCACAATTTTTCAAACCACTGATTGACAAAACAATCGCATTAATTATCCTGATAATTACCCTTCCTATCACTCTCTTTGTGGCGGGCTTACTTTACTTTTACAACGACCAAAAACCGTTCTTTTTTCAGTACAGGCCTGGGCTACATAGCCATATTTTCAGGATTTGGAAGTTTAAAACAATGAATGATAGGGTAAATTCTAAAGGTGAGTTATTACCCGACCACAAACGCCTTACACCAGTAGGGAAATGGGTACGAAAAACCTCCCTTGATGAACTCCCTCAACTTATCAATGTACTTCTTGGCAATATGTCATTAGTAGGGCCTCGCCCATTATTAGTCGAATATTTACCCCTCTACAATCCTCATCAACAGCGAAGGCATGATGTCAAACCTGGTATTACGGGTTGGGCTCAAGTAAATGGACGGAACGCGATTTCGTGGCAGCAAAAATTTGAGTACGATGTTTGGTACGTAGAAAATCTCTCCTTCTTGCTTGACTTAAAAATTTTATGGCTAACGGCTATGAAAGTGGTTAAATCGGAAGGAGTAAATGCTTCACAAACAACGACAATGGAAAAATTTATGGGAAATAACTAACTCCAACTGCTATGCTTTTATATGGTGCAAGTGGCCACGCCAAGGTAATCATCAGTTGCTTGCGGGCCCAGAATGTAGAAATTAACGCCATTTTTGATGATGATTTATCGAAAAACGAACTTTGGGGGATTCCTGTCGTTGGAAATTATAATGCCGACCAATCGTCGTCTCTTCCCCTCATTATTTCCATTGGTTATAATGCGAGACGAAAAAAAGTAGCTGCAACCATCCAACACCGTTTTGGGAAAGTTGTTCACCCTACAGCTACCATCGACGAATCGGTCAAGTGGGGAGAGGGTACTGTAATTTTCCATCATGTAGTCATTCAGGCTGATGCTCAAATTGGTAAACACGTGATTATCAACACTAGCGCTTCGATTGACCACGACTGCGTGGTTGACGACTTTGTACATATAGCGCCTAAAGCTACTTTGTGCGGCAATATTCGGGTTGGAGAAGCTACGTTAATTGGCGCAGGCTCGGTAGTTGCACCTAACCTAACTATTGGGAAAAACTGTATGATTGCGGCAGGAAGTGTTATCACAAAAAACATTCCTGACAACGCCATTGTACGCGGAAATCCCGCTCGGGTTATTAAAATAAACAAGTAAGCAAACAGGCCAATGGGTGCTTACTCTCTGAGCTTTTGCTTAGTTCTTCTTAAAAATGTGGTACAACAACTGGCGGACAACGTTGTTGACCCAGCCTCCTGCCCGAACCCAAACAATGGTTTTGACCAACAGTAAACTAAAGACAATGGCAAAGCCTAAATAACGGCTTTCGAGCCATTCATTGAGTAAAACAGCCACCATAATAAACACAAAAATCCCTGTCAATGAAACCAACAGCAGCAAAACCACCAAGTAAATGATTTGTACTACAACGTTTTCAATCTGTTCTTGAGCTTCAGTTTTAAATAAATCCAGCCGGGCTTCGAGGTATTTGTACAAATAATCTCGAATTTCTTCGATTTTTCCTATCATTATTGCTTTGTATTCGATACGATTAACAATTTTACACAAAACTCTTTAGTCTTACAAAGCGTTTCCCAATTGTCGTTCGTACCTTTGTACACTTTTTATTGATATTGACATGACTGTAGTTCCCTATAAAGATAAAGACGCCTCTAAGCGTGAGCAAATTGCTGAGATGTTTGATAACGTTTCGGCTAAGTATGATTTCTTGAATCATTTTTTAAGTGCAGGAATTGATTTTTATTGGCGCAAAAGAGCCATTAAGCTTCTTCAGCCCGAAAAACCGCAAACCATTTTGGACATTGCCACAGGTACCGGCGATTTTGCGATTGAAGCCCTCAAGCTAAACCCTACCAAAATCATTGGAGTTGATATTTCGGAGGGAATGTTGGCCGTTGGCCGTGAGAAAATCAAAAAAATGGGCAAGGAAAGCATAATTGAACTCCGTAGCGGCGACTCAACTAACCTAATGCTCGAAACCAATTCATTCGACGCAGTCATTGCTTCGTTCGGTGTCCGTAACTTTGAGAACCTGTTAGCTGGCCTTACCGAAATGTGCCGTGTGACCAAATCGGGAGGAACGTGTGTTGTTTTGGAGTTTTCAAAACCGAAAACTTTTCCTTTCAAACAATTATACAACTTTTACTTTCGTTACATTTTACCGATTATCGGACGAATGGTTTCCAAAGATGCCTCGGCCTACACCTATTTACCCGAATCGGTACAGGCGTTTCCTGATGGAGACGACTTTTTGAAAGTTTACGAACAGGCTGGTTTTAAACACACGAAATGCATACCACTCACTTTCGGAATTTGCTCCATTTACATTGGCAAAAAGTAATCATTAGCGCGTTGCTTTTGGGACAAGCAATGCTATTTACGGCAAATGCCCAAACTTCTAGCTACTATCGTAAAAACTTAGAACACTACGACGACAAGCCCGTTCATTACGGCTTTTTGTTTGCCCTGCCCGTCACACGATTTGGCATTGTACATAGTAATACATTTTTGACCCAAGATACCCTCAACCGTATCACAGCTCCTGCTACGGCAGGATTTCGCATGGGATTTGTGGTAAACGGGTACCTCAACGACAGTTGGGACATCCGAACGACGCCGTCGGTTTCTCTTTATGATCGAGCCGTAAAATACGAATATGCAAAAGGAAGCACTCGCCAAGAGCTTCGCGAAGCTACTTGGATTGAAATTCCTGTCTTATTCAAGTATAAATCTCAACGCCGCATGAACACCCGAATGTATATGCTCGGTGGGATGACATTTGGCTTTGAAACCAACGTTCGGAAGCGACTTCGACAAGGTTCGGATTTTTTAAATACCCGTGGTTCAGATTTAACTGTAGACTACGGTTTTGGGCTAGAACAGTTTTTGGCCTACACGAAATTTTCTCCCGAAATTCGATTTTCACACGGTATTCTCAACTTATTCCGTTCCAACGACCTCAATACATCCAGTAACGGTATTCGTCGCCTGACGTCACATACCATTACCATTTATTTGATGTTTGAATAAACCGATTGTTTTTTCAAACTTTGTAGTAATGAATCCCAGGTTATCGGGTAACCCGCTATTAGACCCAATAGCGGTTCTTTTATTTTATTCCAAATCATCAACTATCATGTCAGAAATTGCTCTTTTAGACGAAATCCCGTCTTTAGACTTATCCGATTTTACATCGGGCAATCCTGAACGAAAAGCTAAATTTGTCCAAAATTTAGGGGCTGCGTTCAACAATATTGGCTTTGTAGCCATTTCTAACCACGGCCTAACAGAAGATATCCGCGTTAAACTCTACGAAGCAGTACAGACTTTTTTTAAACAACCCGACGAAGTAAAATACAAATATGAATTCCTTGAACTCAACGGTCAGCGCGGTTATGTCAGCAAAGGGCGCGAAAAAGCGAAAGGGTTCAAAGTCGCTGATTTAAAAGAGTTTTATCACGTAGGGCAGCCTACCCCAGAGGGCGATATGCCCTCGAATATTTTTCCTGAAGAAGTAGCAAACTTTGAAGAATACACCACTTTAGTGTTCAATACGTTTGAAAATACGGGAAAAACCCTCCTTCGCGCCATTGCTCTTTACCTCGATTTAGACGAAGATTATTTCGAAGATAAGGTTCGCAACGGAGATAGTATTTTACGTGCTTTACATTATTTTCCGCTCGACCCCGAGACGGTACCTGAAGGAGCGGTTCGTGCAGCTGCCCACGGTGACATCAACCTTATCACATTACTAATGGGTGCTAGTGCTGAGGGATTAGAAGTGCTTCGCCGCGACGGGAAATGGATTGCCGCAACGCCTTCTCCTGACCAAATCATCATCAATGTAGGCGACATGCTTGACCGCCTCACCAACCACAAACTCAAGTCTACGATTCACCGAGTGGTGAATCCTCCACGTGAAAAAATGAATACATCGCGGTACTCGATTCCGTTTTTCATGCACCCACGCGCCGAGATGAATTTGACGTGTTTGAGCAGCTGCGTAACTCCAGAGTATCCAAAACTTTACGTTGACATGACTGCAGGCGAATTCTTGAATGAGCGCCTGATTGAATTAGGATTAAAGAAAGCCTGAAACCTCTTCACGTCACTGGTTTGAGTTGAATCAATGATGTGACCTAGCCCTTAAATCACTTGGCAGAATTAGTTTTACACTCACACGTTAGGCAAATTCGCTACTTCATCTTTCTAAAAGATGTTCTTATTCTTGCATTGACATGTTTTGGGGGGCCACAAGTACATTTGGTGATGTTTTTGGAGCGTTTTGTTGAAAAAAGACGCTACATTACCGAAGCCGAACTCCTTGAATTACAAGCACTTTGTCAAGTACTTCCAGGGCCTACTTCCACCCAAACCATCACGGCTTTAGGTTTTAAAATGGGTGGACCTACCCTCGCCTACCTAACCGTATTGATTTGGTCGTTACCTGCCGTAATTATTATGACATTAGCTGCATTGGGTATTTTTTATCTCCAACACCACCACATTTCATTGTCATTCATGCGCTTTGTAGAGCCAATGGCCATTGGCTTTTTAGCTTATGGCGGCTACTCGATTGGTTCCAAAGTTATTCATAATCAGTTACATTGGGTTATTTTGGGAATATCTGCACTCGTATCGTACATTTTCCCCTCGCCCTACATGACACCCATTGTAGTAATCTTAGGTGGTGTTATCACTTCTTTTCAATACCAACACCTCCAAAAATTAGAGAAAACCCCTATTCGTATCGAATGGGCTAATTTCTTTCTTTGGCTAGGGGTTCTTTTAGCCGCGGCCGTTCTTGGAAAAATCACCAATTGGTTGCCAATTCGTTTATTCGAAAACTTTTACCGAAATGGAAGCTTGGTATTTGGCGGCGGGCAAGTACTTAATCCTATGCTTTACACTGAGTTTGTGGAGTTTAAAAAATGGCTTTCAGAACAAGAATTTCTAACAGGAATGGCCATAGCTCAGGTTGTACCTGGCCCTGTTTTTTCAATTGCTTCTTATATAGGTGCTCTGTCGATACGTAATGGTGGTGTGTTAGGTCAACTTATCGGCAGTGGTGCCGCAAGTGTTGGTATTTTTCTTCCTGGTACGTTTTTAATTTTCTTTGTGTACCGTTTTTGGAATGAATTGAAAAAGTACAGAGGCGTTAGAGCGTCGCTTGAAGGCCTAAATGCTTCGAGTGTCGGCTTAACCGTTGCGGCGGTCATCCGTATGTTCTTGGCAACTTCAACCACTCCTACGGGAATTTTTAGCATCCTTCTGACCATTTGTTTGCTTTATTTTACCAAAATTCCTCCTTATCTGATTGTTTTTGGAGGTATTCTTCTCGGAATCTTGTTATAAATACAAGTCACTTCGGTTGGATGATCAATCCATTTAAAGTCTACATTTGCTTTTTTCAACATATATTTCGTTTTATTACAAACCATGAATAAACTAAAAACTACCCTATGTGCCCTGTTAGCCAGTTCATTGGCTTGGGCAGGGAACCCTTCCGATGAAGGGATGTGGCTTCCGCTTCTGATTGGAAAAAATGAAGCCCAAATGAAAAAACAAGGTTTTAAACTCTCGGCAAAAGAGATTTATAACGTCAATAATGCCAGTTTGAAGGACGCCATCGTACGGATGGGAGGAGGTTTTTGTACCGGTGAGATTGTGTCTGACCAAGGTCTTTTGTTTACCAACCACCACTGCGGTTACGACGCGATTGCTACCAACTCTACCCCGCAAGATAACATCCTCGACAACGGTTTTTGGGCAAAATCTTTCAATGAAGAGCGTCCAATTAAAGACCTCTATATCGACATTTTGGTAAGAATGGAGGATGTTACCGACAAAATTATGCCTCAATTGGCTGGACTAAATGAAAAAGCACGCGCTGCCAAAGTCAACCAATTGGGCAATGAACTTTCGCAAAAAGCTACCGAAGGCACCAATTACAACGCTTCGGTACGCGAATTTGCCAAAGGAAATGCCTACTATCTGTTTGTCTTTGAAAAATTTTCTGACATACGTTTGGTAGGAACACCTCCCCAAAGCATTGGAAAATACGGTGGCGATACCGATAACTGGGTTTGGCCTCGTCATACAGGCGACTTCTCAGTATTTCGTATTTATGCCAACAAAGAAAACAAAGGAGCCGATTACTCTAAAGACAATGTTCCGTATCATCCCAAAAAATTCTTACCCATTTCTCTAAAAGGCATTAAGCCAGGCGATTTTGCAATGGTATTTGGGTTTCCAGGACGTACCAACCGCTACGAGACTTCTATGGGAATCAAATTAGCGATTGAAAAAGTCAACCCAGGTATTGTCAAAAATCGGGGTATTCGTCTAGAAGCGTGGAAAGCAGAAATGGACAAAGATGTGGCTATAAAGCTCGCTTTAGCTTCCGAGTACGCCAGCATTGCCAATTACTGGAAGTATTTTATTGGTCAAACCGAACAGCTTGTTCACCTCAAAGTATATGATCAAAAAGTAGCTATTGAAAATCAATTCAAAGAATGGGCCAAAGGCAAAGCTGAGTACGAAAGCATTTTTGAGGAATGGCAAAAAGCTTATGCGGCATACGAACCTTACTCCACCCACTCGGTGTATCTTTCGCAAGGGATTTTTGGGGCTCACTTAGTCAATCTTGCACTTCCAGCAGTGATGAGTGCCAATGGCTTTAAGGATGCAGCCACCACAAAAGCGGCAACCGAACGCTTAAAAACTGCGGGAGAATCGTTCTTCAAAGCATTTAACTTACCTTCTGACCAAAAAATTGTAGCCCAAACGCTCCTTGCTTTTCACAACGACATTCCGAAAGACCAGCACCCTGCCATCATTGGAGAAATTTTGTCGAAATTTTCAGCAGGAACATCCGAAGAATCGTTCAAAAAATTCGCCCAAGAACTTTATCTCACAAGTATTTTTAGTGATAAAGGTCGCTTTGAACAATTTTTGGAAAATCCTAATTATGAGAAATTGACCAACGACTGGGCATTCAAATATTTTTCTGATTTTCAGAAAAACTACATTGCGAAATACGCAAAATACAATACTGATTTTCAAGAAGTTGATAAAAGATTAGCCCGTGCCTATATCAAAGGGCTTGGCGAAATGAACCCCGCTTTAGTCCAGTATCCTGATGCAAATAGTACGTTACGTATGAGCTACGGAAATGTACAAGACTACGACCCTCGCGATGGTGTTCACTACAAATACCGTACGACGATTTCGGGCATAATCGAAAAATACAAACCCAAAGATGATGAATTTGATTTACCTCAGAAGTTTCTTGACTTGTACAAAGCCAAAGATTTTGGCCAATACGCAGATTCGGACGGAGAAGTGAGCGTTGCTTTTATTACCAACAATGACATTACGGGTGGAAACTCTGGAAGCCCTGTCATCAACGCTAAAGGCGAATTGATTGGTTTAGCGTTTGACGGCAACTGGGAGGCGATGTCGGGCGATATTGTCTTTGACCAAAAATTCAAACGCTGTATCAACGTTGACATCCGCTACGTACTTTGGTGCATCGAAAAGTTAGGCGGCTCTGATTTGGTGAAAGAGCTAAAAATTGTGAAATAGTTGATGGTTGATAGTCAACGGTCAATGGTATTGCATTAATACCTACAAACTGTTGACTATCAACTAAATTTTATTTTTCTCGGAAGAATATAGTAATCGGAACTCCCTCAAAATCAAAGTTTTCACGCATTCTGTTTTCCAAGTAGCGTATATACGATTCTTTAATGTATTTCGGGTGATTTGTAAAGAAGACAAAAGTGGGAGAAGGCGTAGGTAGCTGAATCATATACTTGATTTTGATGTGCTTACCTCGGTGCGCAGGCGGTGGATAACGCTCGATTTCCCCTTGCATCACTTCATTCAACTTCGAAGTTGTAATTTTCTTCGTCTTATTCTCAAACACCTCCATCGCTTTCTCCATCACTTGAAAAATCCGCTGCTTTTCGTGAACCGACGCAAAAATAATTGGCATATAGTCCATAGGAGCTAATCTTTCAATCATTTCCTTCCGAAGCTTATCTGCGGTTTTGGAATCTTTCTCCATTAAGTCCCACTTATTGACCATGATTACAATTCCTTTTTTGGCTTTGTGGGCCATTCCAATAATGTGCAGGTCTTGCGCTTCCAACCCTCTTGAGGCATCCAACATGACAATCACTACATCCGAGTCTTCCATTGCTTTGACTGAGCGGAGTGTTGAGTAGAACTCGATAGCCTCTTTGACCCGTGATTTACGGCGAATCCCTGCTGTATCAATCAAGATAAAATCCTTGCCAAAGGCTTTATAACGCGTGTTAATCGCATCCCGTGTTGTTCCTGCAATATCAGTTACGATACTGCGCTCTTTACCCGTCAATACGTTCAAAAATGACGATTTACCTACATTCGGTCGGCCAAGAATTGAAATTTTGGGAATCCCTGCGTCAGGATCTTCAATGCCTGCATTCTTGAAATGCTTAACTACTTGGTCTAACAAATCGCCCGTTCCGAAACCCGTTTGAGAAGAAATCGCATAAGGGTCTCCCAAACCCAATTCGTAAAATTCGACAGCAGCCATTTCTCGATCCCGTGTTTCAGCCTTATTCACCACCAAATACACTGGTTTTTTCGACTTACGTACGACATTGGCAAACTCTTTATCTAGGTCAGTTAGCCCTGTCATGCTATCAACCATAAACAAAATCACATCGGCTTCATCCATGGCTATTTCTACTTGCTCACGAATGGCGCCCTCAAAAACATCCTCAGATCCCACTACGTAACCGCCTGTATCGATTACTGTAAAATACTGTTCAGTCCAGAAAGCATTACCATAATGACGGTCGCGAGTCACCCCGCTTTGGTCATCCATAATGGCCTGCCTTTGTTGTATCAACCTGTTAAACAGCGTTGATTTACCCACGTTAGGGCGTCCTACAATTGCTACTATATTTGACATTGAAAAAAGTGTAAAATGTTGGTAATCAAAGCTCGGGTCAAACTATCCCCCCTTTCGCACATTCGCTTGAGATGCGCCTACAGCCTCTTTCCCTTAGTTATCGTATCCAAACTGTTTCAAGCGTTGAATTTTGTTTCGCCAGTCGGGTTCTACTTTTACGTATTGTTCCAAGAACACCTTTTTACCAAAAAACTGTTCCATATCCTCTCTAGCTTGCGTTCCTATCTTTTTCAACATCGTACCCTTATCGCCGATGATGATTCCTTTTTGGCTTTGTCGTTCCACTAAAATCACCGCCCGAATCACGATGATATCCTTTTTCTCCTTAAACTCCTCAATCATCACCTCTGTACTATAAGGGACTTCTTTTTTGTAGTTTAAAAAAACTTTTTCTCGGATAATTTCCGAGGCGAAAAAACGCTCTGGCTTGTCGGTAAGCTCATCTTTTGGAAAATAGGGTGGATGTATCGGCAAGTACTCCATAATAGCCGTGAAAAGCTTGTCTATACCCTCTTGTTGCAAAGCTGATACTGTTACAATTGCCGCCGTAAATAGCTTATCCTTCCAATAGGCAATTTTTTCTTGAACTTGTTCTTCGGTTGCAAGATCAATTTTATTAATTACCAATACTACCGCCCCTTCGGTTCGTGCTAGTTGTTCTAAAACTTCCCCTTCATCGTGTTTTTCAAAAATATCGGTCACAAACAACACGATGTCGGCATCTTCCAACGAACCTTTGACAAACTCCATCATGGATTCGTGCAGCTTGTATTGGGGTTTAATTATCCCTGGCGTATCTGAATATACTAGTTGAAATTCCGTTTCTTCGTGGACTCCATTCAAAATTCCCATAATACGATGCCGTGTCGTTTGGGCTTTCGAAGTAATAATAGAAAGCTTTTCTCCTACCAAAACGTTCATTAGTGTCGATTTTCCAACGTTAGGTTTTCCAACTATACTAATAAATCCTGCTCTATGATTGGGATTATTATACACCTCTTTATCTTCAATAGTCATTGTTTTCGTCTTAATACGCTTAGCCCCTCTACATGTATCAGAGGGGCTAAGCATTGATAAAAAAATATTTTTTTGCAAAGATAGTTGTTTTTTTGAAATTAGTCCTTACCTTTGCAGTCCCATTATATCGCGGGATAGAGCAGTTGGTAGCTCGTCGGGCTCATAACCCGGAGGTCACAGGTTCGAGTCCTGTTCCCGCTACATTTTAAGAGCCTAATTATCTAAGTATCAGATAGTTAGGCTTTTATCTTTTTACACAGGGGACGGAATTTTTTGTTTGCTACATTCTTAGGCTCAATCACACTTCATTTTGTAGTATTGTCAATCCTTTGCCGAAAGGTGAAGTTTTAGACAAACGACAAAAAAACCGCCTATACTGCAAGCGGGGTTTCTGTTTTGTAAGCATACCACAAACGCCACAACTTTTGAGATTGTGGCGAAATTAAATGCTGATTGGCTTATAATAAGACCAATAACGAATTGAACCCCGAAACCTATTTAATACAAGCCATTGGCGATGTTCTTCAGCATCACATAAATAGTAAAGAAATGGCAGAAAATTGCCATAAAACATTAAACTCGAAATGGTTTTTTTATCGAAATGTCTCGCAATCCTAAAAATGTTGTTTTCTTACAAAACTTGTGTCTATACCACTTAATAACTTTTTTGCTGTGTAGTATGCCTTTTATTATATTGCAAAAAAACTCTATGAAAAAGATTTTACTTACTTTGTTGTTGCCATTGGGGTGTAGGGCAATCCGAACGCTTTAATTACGAGATTGAAGGCGAAAATTTATTTTGGCGGAAGGTATTTGAAGTACATGGTGTACCCGCTGATAGTCTCCAACAGATAGTAAAATTGCAACTTAGTAGAAGCGGGGTTAAAATAATAGGAGAACAAAAAGGGGTAATTTTTGGCGCGTTTGAAAAATATGAACTAAACAGGCAAGACCCGACTATGGTGGCTTTAGTGGGACTGTATGAGTTTTACGCAAAAGTCGAAGTAAATATTAAGCCCGAAAAATACAGGGTTGAGGTTTCAGATATGTACTACGATATAGTGACCTCAAAAATGCAGTTAGCTCCTATGAGAATCACAATGAGCGAGAGTTTTGTAAAAAAGGACGGCAATCTTGTCTCCAATAATCGTGCGCTTAAAACTCACGAAAAGTTTAACGAGAAAATGTTGAGTCTATTTGCATTAAAACCTGTATCTAAAAAAGACTGGTAGTGTGGGTATTTGTGCCATTCAATAAGTTGGTTCTATATGATTTGTCTGGGACTATGAAAGTTGGCTAAAGTAAGGCTACCAAAACAAAAGCGTATCATGGTGGCGAAGTTTTTTTGTACTTGTAACCTCTTGCTGTTCTTTTGATAAGCTGCACCTTGTTATTAATGCCTTTCAAAAGAGCGTTATTAAGTTTAGTGTTAAAGTAATTGATAATTCCCTTAAAATGGGCAAAAATGCTTTTAGCTATTTTTTCGCCATTGAGATTTTCTTTGGCGAAATCGGCCCAGAAGTATAAAAAAGCACCAGCAGATTCAGCGTCAGGTTAATGCCAAAGTTTGGAAAGTAAGTGACAATGCCATTACCAAATGGCCGAAGTTTTTGGCTTCTAACTCATCAATGGTGTCATTGAGATGTTTGACAACGTGAAATTTATCAAAGGTGATGGCTGCATTGGGCAAATAATCCTTAACTCCTTTGATAAAAGTAGGTGACATATCTAGGCTGATTTGTTTGACCTCTTGGGGAGCAGGTAGTTTTTGAGCAATTTGCTTTATTGCCTCAGAGCCTCACCGACTTGATGGCTTAATTTGATTAATGCCAAAATGTATTGTTCAAAGACCAAGCTAAAACCAGGCCTTGACGAGATTAAGGAACGTCCAAGGTGAAGCTCTTTTGGGTATCTTTGTCAAAATAAGACGGCACTTTACAACGTAGATAACACGAGTATTGAAATAGATTTAGATGGCGCCATTCTCGCTCATAGTAACCTTGTAACCAAAGATTTGCTTGGGGATGGTTGGTTTTATCTATTTCGATGATGATGACCACTGTTTGTTGTTGGATATATCTAATACTGTTTCAATGCTTATTACCTGATAGGGGTAACTCAACCCCAATAAATGAGTGAATAAGTATGAGGTTTACATTGATTTTTTGGTGCCAAAGATAATTTAAACCAAGCTGTCCCAGAAATTTTACATAGAACCCATATCTTTATCTTCTCATCATACTTTTGAATTTAACTTTAACCAAATCTTTACATGAAATTTACCCTTGCTATTCCATTGTTTTTGTTGATGTCTTGTACGTTCAGCAACACCCAATCTGCTGCTACCGAAACAAAAGATTCCAGTAGCCAAATTGTCAACTCGCCCTCTGAAGAGTCTGTAATCTCCGATGACGAAATTCAGGAGAGAGGTATTCTGAAAGAAATAGAAGATAGCGGTTATCCGTTTGCTACGCTTACTATTGAGTTTCCAGAACGAAAGTTCAGTGAAACTTTTACGCTCAATTTTGAAGAAGTGAGAAGTGTTGTAAATCCATCTGTACTCAATAAGTGGAAGGGGAAGTATGTTTCTTTTCGATATACAAGCCAAATCACCAACGCACTCTTGGATATTCAAAAAAATGGTAAGTCTATGATGGGTGAGTATGCTGTAGAAGTGACTCCTGAAATGAGCAAGATTGTAGGAATACTTGAAGGAGCCAATCAAGAAACAGCAGGCGATCTGCCAAGCAAAATCACTATTGGGACTTTGAGTTTTGAGTTTTTTGTAACCAAAGCAATGGTAGAAGCCAATGGTACCAAAGTCGTAGGTTATTATGAAGAACGTACCCAAAATCAGATCAAAGCCATTAAACTCTTGGCACAGTAACCATCTAACGACGATTCAGTTTTTGAATACTTTTGGGTATTGATACTTTTGTTAAAAAAAGCTTTTGAAGAATAACCGTTGTTAAGAACAACAAAAAAGGTTTAGAATAGCCCAAAATCTTTGGTGAAATTCTAAACCTTTCCATTTTTAAGGGAGGATATACTAATTTGGAATTTGATCTAGTGCCAGCTTATTTGTTTCGCTACCAGCATAGCCAATGTTTTGGTTGATTTGTCCTAAATTGTTTGCCAAAATAGCAGTAGCAGGACGAGAAATAGGCCACAACACATGTGGGAGGGACGCATAGTGTATGAATCGCCACGTACATTTTTTACCCTATTTTTATAAAAAATGTTTTGTCCATAATTCTATCATAAATTAGATTAGAGTCCTGTTCTTACTACAAGGTAAAAGCGTAACAGTTTGTTACGCTTTTTTTATTTCCCTTCTGATGCCAATTATGGCAATGTTAAAACACCGTAAGTTTTTTCGTCCAATTTTTTTTGTGTTTTCCCTAATGTCTTTTTTACTGTAATTACAAACAAATTATCGTAGTCGGAAGATTCTATTTTGGTTTTTGTAGGACTTCCCCCCAACCCTTTGACAATTTCTAATACAGTGTCGCTATGACCTACCACTAACACATTTTGATTCTTTATTTTTTCCACCGTTTTTACAATGATTTTGGTCGGATGTGGTTCATACACTTCGTAAGGCTTTCCTATTACTTCACATAGTACTTGAGCAGTTTGCCGATTTCTCTGGTATTTCGTCCCAAAAATTCGGTCAATGTTGTTGTTTTTCAAATTATCTGCCAATGCTTGTGCTCGCTGCAACCCTGCTGCTGATAATGGTGTATCCGTACTTTGGTCTAGTCGCTCAGCATGCCTAACAACATAAATTTTTGAAGTGTAGCATGAAGTCATGCTATAACCAATAGCTACACCTACAAACATTTTTATCAACTTATTCACTTTTTAAACTTGTTTTTTGTGGATAACTCAATTTTTTAAAGACTATCGCCTCTTAACTGCCTAAACCTTTTTCTTGCATCGGCGGCATAGATACTTGCTGGGTATTTTTCGAGAAGTTTTTGGTAAAGTTCCATTGACTTATCTTTATCCTTTAATCTATTTTGGTACAAATCTGCCATCATGTACAGTGCATCATCCCCATGTATATCTACCGAAAACTTATCCACAATCTCCTGCAGGTTTTCCACTGCTTTTGCGTTGTCTCCTATTTTGGCGTATGTTTTTGCCTTTAGCCATAGTATTTCATCAGTCAGTGGATGGTCTTTATATTTTTTCAGCATCTCATTTAAGAGGCCTAGCGCTAGCTCTGTTTGATTTTGATACAAAAGCAGGTCAATTGCCGCATATTCTTTCATCGCGTCTTCTGACGTATCTAAACCCGTATTATCTTGAATTAATAAACTTAATGAGCCTGCATCATTGGCGATTTCTCTTGAAGTCGCCATTTTCAATATATCAAGTAATGCTTTTGACAGTTCAAAATCCCCCGTATAGTAATACTGTCGCGCGTTTCTGAGTTTAGCCTCATACCCTAGTGGCGTCTCTTTTTGTGATTTTTCCACTTGTGAGTATAACAATGTGGATTCCCAAGGCTCATTTTTCAATAAATAGATGTCCCCTAAATCCAATTTACATTTATCAATAAAATCGCTTTCGGCACGCCCAATCTTTACAGCCTCTTGAAGAATCACAATGGCCGAATCTTTGTCATCAATGTAGAAGGCGTATAAATTGGCCATACTACGCATCGCTTCAAGTGTCCGATTGTTTTGCCCAAGTTCACTCAATAACTTCCTATAATCTTCAATTAATTTTCTTACACTCATTTTTTCAATCGGAAATGTATTTTTAACTTGTTCTTCACGGGCTACAATGACCATTCGGCGAGCATATGGATACAATTGTCCTTGTGGATATTCTTTGATTAGGTAATCAAATGATTGAACCGCTGCGTTGTAGTCCTTGTTTTGCAAGGCCAAATTTCCCAAATCAAACACTTTGGTTCCGTTGTATTTTAGTCTTCTGTCAAGTGCTCGTTCTTGGATGAATGCTTTTCCGAACTGCTTTTTTTGTGTAAAAAACCAAATAAGCATTTCTGCATAAAAAGTTTCGTTTGGTTGCCGTTGAATTTTCTCATACAAAACCTTTTCAAACTTTGCTTGGTCTTTTTCATCTTTCAGAAAATCCTGCAAATAATTTTGAATGACTTCCTTATTTTGAATTGCTATTCCCAAACTCAACAATTCTTCAATCATTTGTTCTATTTTACCAGTTTGGGCATAAAGCGAAGCTAGTTCCATTTTGAAAATGGTTTCATTTCCTACAACCTGTCTCCCCTTCAGTAAGGCTGCAATTGCTGCGTCTGTATTGTCTATTTCCCTAAACTCATCAGATAGTTCTTTATAGGCATTGATGTCTTTAGAGGGGATTTGTGCTAGGCTTTCTTCGTACTTCTGCATTGCTTGAGGCATCTGTCCTGTTTGCTCAAGCATACGTCCCCAGTACAATGTGTATAAATACCCAAATCGGGCATCTGATTTTTGCTGACGTTTAAAAAACTTTTCAGCATCTTCAAAATCCTTCAGTTTAATTGAACAATTGACGTAACGTCTCAAATAAATTTTGTTAAAGTCTTTTCGTAAGACTTTTTGATAAAGCGATACGACCTTGTCACATTCTCCTTTTTGAAAATACGCATCTGCTAAATCTGCATCGCTTTGAGCATAGCTAGTATCGACGAACAATAACATTACTAGCCCCACAAGTAGTATCCACACCTGGTTTGGGGTTATACACACTTTTTCTGTTCCCATTATAAAACAATAAATAATATTTTTTTAAAACTATTAAAATTCATTAGAGCCGTGGAAAAGTGGAAAAATAACTTATTCACGGGTTATCCACTTTTTTCTAAAACGTATTTGTGAATAAAATATAAGGTTATCCACTTTATTTTATTTTTTTTCACAACTGAAATTACTGTTTTTCAGGTAAATAAACAATTATTCACATTATAAAGTGGATTGTGGATAGTGTTATCAACGTTGTGGATGATTTTTTTTCCACAAAATACAGTGTGAAAAATGCCTTGAAAGAATGTGTAAAACGTATGTGGATTCCCACATGATGATTATGGACAAATATTTCTCCACATTTTAAAAAGGTTGTCGACACCTTTATCCCCGGGTTATCCACTAACTTATGTGAATGAAAAACAGTTATCCACAACTTTGTACACATTTTATCCTCCATATCTCTCAATTGTGAAAACGACGTTTCACAATTAAACACTTACCTCGGCTTTTTTATAAACTTACAAAAAATGAGCCAATAGGCGTATTAGCTTCTCCACATCATGTGTGAATTGTGAATTATTTTGTGGATAAGTCTATGTCTAGCCCACTTAATACAAAATTCTTCTTCACTTTGATTGTATCTGGGTAAAAAATGATAGGTTCTGGTAGTTTTCGAGTCTTGAAGTCTCCTGGATCCCATTTCCCATTTTTATTTTCATCCACAACTATCCGAAGATTATACACTGCTGGTTTGAGGTAGTTGAACTGAAACGGTGTTTTGATTGATGACTTGACTACTTCGAATTTATCGTCGAGAAGTTCGACGATAAAAGATTGGCTTGCTCCTTTGATTTCGCCTTCTAGTACGCCATAATTTTCTTCCTCCATAATGGGCAATTGGTAGATTCGTTCGGCAATAGTATCATTTTCAACGCTGAAAAATGTACTTTTAGGAATCATAACTTTTAACAACTTTCTAGCTGTAATAGGATGAGTTAAGGTTAAAACCGTACGGTTATTGCTCCACAAAAAATCACTGGATTGTAATTTCTCTGTTTTTACACTATCGCTAATGAGCTGGATTTGGCTAAGGCGACTTTCTGCTAATGGTTTATTAAAAGTAAGTTTTAATGTAAATTGACGAGGCTCAATTTCATTACCCTCCTGTAAGTTGGTCTTCATTTCAAAGGGTTCTTTATTACCATCGTTATTTTTTCCAGTACTTCGAACTTCTCGAAATTTGATTTTTTGAACATGCTCAAACGTTAAACCAATAGAGTCTCTGAGGCTTATTTTAACGACCAGTGTATCCTTACGATTTTTTGTATTAAAAAACTTTAGCTCTGTCGGGCTATTTTGAAAGTAAGGAATTGAGTCATTTGGATTGTCAAACTTTACTTTATAATCGACAAACCCTTTATCATAATTGACAGAATAATAGTAGGTTCTTGGAAGGGTATTTTTTACTTTGGGGGGTGTAAGATTAGAAAAAAACAGCTTAAGTGAAGCGACTGAGAATTGCGTAGAATCTTTTATCACCAGACTGTCCCTTAAATATGCAACTCTCTCGCTTTTTATATTATAGGTTAAAGAGCGGTTTTTGTCATCAAATGCAACGAGGCGATAGATATTGGGTTGAATATTTTCGATACTAAATCTCCCTGAGCTATCTGACCTTGTAAAATAAATGGGCTTTATTTTTTCAATGTTGAGGGTATCTGAATGTGGGTATAGCCCAACTAGTACGTCTAACAGCGGCTTATTTGTTTGTAAGTCGATAACCTCTCCCCTAACGAGTGCCGAATCAATTCCGACTCCAGTACTAAAAACAAGACGTAAATTCTTAGCAGGATTTTTCTCGCTAAAATCTTTGATGGCATCGCCAAACGAAAACGAGAATGTCTTATCTGTATCTAACGTTTTTTTAAAAGTAAGACGAACACTCGTAGGTTTTGCCTTGGATTCGTACTCGCCTGGGTCGGGAGTAATCAATAGTTTTTGTTGTAAGTTTTCTGCAACAATATATTCGTCAAACTCAAGTTCGATGAATTTTCCTTTGTAATTGGTTTGCTTATTTTTAGGTATGCTCTTTATCAGTTTTGGGGGAGTTATATCACGCTTTCCTCCCGTTGGCGAAATGGGCTGAGAGCAGCCTAACAATAAGAAGCAATAAACCGTAGCCAGTAAGCTGAAGGTAAAAAGAAGATTTACTGATTGTTTTATATTAAATGAGCTCATGTATTGGGCGAAATTTTTAACAAAAATAAAAAGGGCTTTTGTTAGCCCTCACAAATTAACATCTTTTAAAATGAGTTTATTGCCTACAGTCTGGTTAGGCAAAAATAAAGGGGCTTCAAATTGAGCCCCTTTTGTATATTATTCTTAGAAAAAAAATTATCGACCTAAGTGAATTAGTAGTACTGAAATATCCGAAGGGCTTACTCCGCTGATGCGCGATGCTTGCCCGAGAGTATGTGGGCGAATAGTTTTCAATTTTTGTCGTCCTTCAAAAGAGAGCGCAGGTACTTTATCATAGTCAAACGTTGGAATAATTTCTAGGTCTTCTAGCTTATTCATTTTTTCAACCATTAGGCGCTCTTTCTCAAGGTAGCTTTCGTATTTCACTTTAATCATAGCCTGCTCGGCCGATTCTTCGTCAAATCCATTGAGGAATTCAGCAAATGCTTTATTGAGTTTTTTTACGTCTTCAATCTCAATATCTGGCCGTTTTAACAATTGGTAAAGTGGTTGTTTCTCTCTGATTGGAGATGTACCTATTTCAGTCAATATTGAATTTACGTCATTGGGCGTAACTTTTACTTTCTCAAGTTCTTCTAAAATTTTTTCTGTATTCGCCACTTTCTTTTGGACTCTTTCTAAACGAGCGTCACTTGCTAAGCCTATTTGGTGTCCAAGTGCTGTAAGTCGAATATCTGCATTATCTTGACGAAGCAGGGTTCGGTACTCGGCTCTCGATGTAAACATTCGGTATGGCTCTTCCGTCCCTTTGTTAACTAGATCATCAATCAAAACCCCAATATATGCTTCTGACCTTTTTAAAATGAAGGTGTCTAATTCGTGCGCATTTTGGTGGGCATTGATTCCTGCGATGAGTCCTTGACAAGCGGCTTCCTCGTATCCAGTGGTTCCGTTGATTTGTCCTGCGAAGAATAAATTCTCAATCAAGTGAGTTTCTAAGGTAAGCTTTAATTGAGTAGGTGGGAAATAATCGTACTCAATAGCATAACCTGGTCGGAACATTTTGGCGTTTTCAAATCCAGGAATTAGCCTCATAGCTTTGTACTGTACCTCTTCTGGAAGCGAAGTTGAAAAACCATTGATATACATTTCAACAGTGACCCATCCTTCGGGTTCAACAAATATCTGGTGACTATCTTTATCTGCAAAACGATTGATTTTGTCTTCCACTGATGGGCAGTATCTAGGCCCAAGCCCTTTGATACGCCCTGTAAACATGGGTGACTTGTTAAACCCTGTTCTTAAAACTTCGTGTACCTTTTCATTGGTATAAGTTATCCAGCAGCTTCTTTGTTGTGCTAGTTTTGGTGTGTCGGTGTAGGAAAATTTACTTGGAATTTCATCCCCAGGTTGTTCTTCCATCTTTGTATAATCCAGCGAACGCCCATCTACCCTTGGAGGTGTTCCTGTCTTCATTCGTCCTGATTCAAAACCCAGTTCAATCAGTTGCTCGGTAATTCCAGTCGCTGCCTTCTCTCCTACTCTACCTCCTCCGAATTGTTTTTCTCCAATATGAATTAAACCATTAAGAAATGTGCCGTTGGTTAGTACAACCGCTTTTGCCGAAATTTCTATTCCCAATGAGGTTTTTACTCCTACGGCTTTTTTGTTTTTTACTATAATTTCTTTTGCCGTATCCTGCCAAAAATCAACGTTGGGCGTTTGTTCCAAGGTTATTCTCCATTCTTCTGCAAATCGCATTCGGTCACTTTGGCATCGAGGTGACCACATTGCAGGCCCCTTGGAGCGATTTAACATTCGGAATTGAATCATCGTTTTGTCACTAATAATGCCTGACTGTCCTCCGAGTGCATCTATTTCTCTTACAATTTGTCCTTTCGCAACGCCTCCCATTGCAGGGTTGCAAGACATTTGAGCTATGGTATGCATATTCATGGTGATGAGTAAAACCTTGGAGCCCATATTGGCCGCTGCCGCCGCTGCTTCGCATCCTGCATGCCCAGCTCCTACTACAATCACATCATATTTTGGAAACATATTTTTTATTTTGAAAATTTAAAAGTCGTAAAAATTTTTGTTTTGTAGAGAAATTTAAAAATGTTTCACATGAAACATTTTGTAGTACGCCTTATTTAACGAATTGAAAAAGTGAAATATAAGAATCTTCTTTTTCTCTCATCAATAATTCGTCTTTATCTTCATGGTCATCATATCCAACTAAATGAAGGACGCCATGAACTAATACCCGTAATAATTCCTCATTAAATACTTTTGATAACTGCTCAGCATTTTCCTTGATTCGATCTATACTAATAAAGATATCACCTTCAATAGTCTGTTCTTCGTCAGAATTATCAAAAGTGATAATATCGGTATAAAAATCGTGGTTCAGATATTGTTGATTTATACTTAGTAAATATTCGTCTGAACAAAAAATGTAATTTATTTGGTTCAACCCAAATCCTTCTGACTCGATAATATTTTTGAGCCAGAGCTTGGTCTTACGAGGATTAGGGACTTTGAACTCTACGTCTTCGTTGAAAAATTGAATCATTGGAGTAAAAATAGGGGTAGTAGAAAAATAACTTTATGCTCGACAATAAGCATTTTTTGATTTGTAAATTACTGAAAATCAGCGTGTTTTAACTTTTTGTTAGGGCTCAATAATTGACATAAAAATGAGCTAGTAAACAATACATTAAATCATTGGAAAGAGAGTACAATAAATAGCTTACTTCCTCAAAATTAATGAGTTAGCTTTTAAAATTATGCCATAAAATTAAGGAAGAATCAGTGAAGTATCAAAAGAGTTGTTTCCAAGTACCTTTGATACGATTGTATTTGAGCGTACTTGGAAGTGCTTTCCACCAGTATTTATTTATAGTTACAGCAAAAGAAGGTTGCATGTAGCAATTGATAGCACATCCTTCACAAGCAGGTAAACGACCCTCAAGAGCTGCTAATTTTTGAACTTCTTCAGATAAATATAAAGAGTACAATTGGTTGTTAATTGGGAATTCCTTTAACCCTAAATGGTAACAGGGTAATACCAGTTTGTTTTCAGGGGAGATGACAATGGTGGTGCTTCCTGCCAAACAAACGGGGGAATCGATATGATTTCCGCCATCAAGACGAAGTTGAATAAAGGCATCGTTGAGATAGACATTGCTTTTTTTTCCCCACTGTCTCAACTGTTTTAATGCCTCTGGAGATAGCTGAGAACCCACATTATTATACTCAAAAACGGGATTTAGAATAAGAACAAGGCCGTGAGGTTTGCATATTTCTTGCCAAACCCTTTCTATCTGGTGAATATTCGATTCAAAGACGGTAAAAAGTATGTCTGGACGCTCCCCTAAGGACGCTGCTACTTTAATAGATTCCATTACCTTATCAAAACATTTTACTCCGCGAGAGGTGTCATGTTCATCGCGGTCGGGGGAATCAAGTGAAAAGTGAAGCATATCCACTAAGCCTCGTAAGCGATGAGCGTATTTAGGGTACAAAAGCCCGTTCGTCGTAACTGTGGTTAAAAGCCTGAGTCGTTTACATTCTTTGAGGAGCTCGTCGAGTTGGCGATGTAATAATGGCTCTCCTCCCGTAAAGTCAACGACTTTTACACCGAGTTTTTTTAAATCTGCAAGGTTTGCCTTGGCTTGCTCAAGAGTTATGTAAGGAGAAGGGCGTTCCCAAATATCACAAAAACTACAACTGGCGTTACAACGGTACGTTACGTAGTAATTACATAAGACAGGATGGGATACAAGACGCATAGAGAAGAAAAACTTTCTGGAAAGTAGATTACCCTCCAGAAAGTGAATAAATTATTGGAGCATTCGAAGTAAACTAGCTAGTTTATCTTTCAAATCTTTACGATCAACTATAAAATCAAGAAAGCCGTGCTCTAGAACGAACTCAGCACTTTGAAAGCCTTTTGGTAAATCCTTACCAATGGTTTCTCTAATAACTCGAGGCCCAGCAAAACCAATAAGAGCACCTGGTTCAGCAATGTTAAAATCACCAAGCATAGCGTAGGAAGCAGTCACCCCCCCCGTGGTAGGATCGGTTAGCAATGAAATGTAAGGGATTTGAGCTTCTGACAATAGCGCTAATTTTGCGGATGTTTTCGCCATTTGCATAAGCGAATATCCTGCTTCCATCATACGAGCTCCACCCGAGCGAGATATCATCAAAAATGGTTTACGGTTTTGTAGTGCGTGGTCAATACCACGAGCTATCTTTTCTCCCACCACCGACCCCATTGAACCTCCGATGAAGTTGAAATCCATGCAACTTACGACAAGGTCGAGTTCATCCATTTTTCCATACGCGGTTCGAACGGCATCTTTAAGACCTGTTTTCTTTATCGTGTCACGGATACGGTCGGGGTACTTTTTTGTATCTTCAAAATTGAGAGGATTCCCCGAGAGCATATTGGCATCGAGTTCGGTATATTCGGCGTTATCAAAAAGGATACTAAAATAGGCTTCCGAACCAATTTTTTCGTGGTAGTTACACTTTACGCACGTGTACGCATTTATTTTGTGTTCACGTGTGTGCATGACATGCTTGCAGCTGGGGCACTGATACCAAAGCCCATCGGGAGCTTCGCGTTTCATTTCGGTGGGCGTCTGAATGCCCCTTTCTTTTCTAGTAAACCAAGACATGAGTTAGATTCGAGTTTTGATTTGTGTTCTTTGAGTTTTGATAAGACGCTGATAATCAAACTCAATAGCATTTATCGGCTTTTTTAAGACGCGCCAAAGATACGTAAGAAATTAATCCGAGTGTCAAAGTGATAGATAATACTTACGTTTTGACTCAGGAAACCGCTCAATGGCGTATCGTAAAGCAGTGCGTGGCATTTGTAGAGTATAGGTGTCCAAAAACTCTTCTAAGACGAGGTCGTCACGTTTTCCTACCTCGCGTAGCATCCATCCTACTGCTTTGTGAATAAGGTCGTGAGAATGAGTTAATAAAAGTTCGGCAATTTTCAGTGTATCGCTAAACTGGTTATTTTTGATAAAATACCATGTAGACACTATAGCAACTCGCTGCGCCCAAAGGTGGGGGTGTTGGGCGAGTTCGTACAAAATGTCACGGTCTCGTTTGAATAAATACGCTCCTACAATATTGCGACATGTAACGTCCACTAAATCCCAATTGTTGATGTAATCAAGATTAGCGAGGTAGAACTCAAAGATTTGACGTTGAATTTCAGGAAATTTTTTTGCTTTTTGAAAACACTTCATCAACCCAATCAGCGAAGTCATTCGAATCTCGTGGTAAGGATTGTGAAGCAATAATTGCCATTCTTTAGGAGAAAGGTGTGAATATTGACCTACGACCGTTCTAATTTCGGGCATTGTAACTCCTAAAAAAAGGTCGCCCTCGCCATATTGCCCTTTTCCTGTTTTAAAAAAACGAGAAAGAAAGGCAGCCTTTTCGGGGCTGCCTAGGGAATGTAACTCTTTCTGAAGGAGGTCAATTCCTTTCATCTTTATCTTTTATGCTTGTCTAAACGAATTGGAATAAATGCCTCTTCTGGTAAATTAGGCTTTTGGTATAAAACTACATTTTGACGTAAAAACGCAGGTTTATCAAGCTCATTTGCCGAGTACTTACCGTAAGAAATTTCATGAACGAGCCGACGTAAAATTTCAGGATCCTCCTGAGGTTCAACGGTATTTTGTTGTATTGTAGGGGGAGGGGATGGTTGCGGTAGTTCCTCAAAAAAAGGTTTCGGAGGTTCAGGTATTATTACTTTAGGGGGCTCCTTCATTGGTGACCTCACTTCGATTTTAGCATCTGTAGGTACGGGTTTAGAGGGGGTTATCGAAATAGGTGAGTTACTACTAGTCGCAGTTGTTTGTTTTGAATCAAATCCAATTTTAAGATTTTGCGCCAGTTCAATTGATTGATCTTGTGGGAGTGGAGAAGATAGAGGTTCTCTTCGTGACTTTATGGTAGTATCGTAGTTAAAAGGCAAATGGGAATCCTCAAAACCCGCCGCTATTACAGTGACAAGCAATTGATCACCAAGGGCATCGTCAAAGATAATACCTACTTTACACATGTCGGCTTCGTCTCCAATCAGATTTTCAATATAATCCGTAATAATCATTTGTTCGTCGAGAGTAGCCATATGTTCTTCCTGGGTACTCGAAGCCAGAGTAACAAGAATGCGTTTAGCACCACGAATATCACGGTTGTTGAGAAGAGGAGAATTGAGGGCTGCTTCAATCGCCAATTCAGCTCTATGTTCTCCTGCTGAAACCGCCGAACTCATGACAGAAGTACCTGCATCTTGAAGTACTTTTTTCACGTCCATGAAATCGGAGTTTACGCTTCCATGAACCGTAATAATTTCAGCGATACTTTTTACGGCGTTAGATAAGACATTGTCGGCGTGTTCATAGGCACGAAGAATGGGTAATTTTCCATACAATTTTGCCAGTTCATCGTTAAGAATTACCAACACAGTATCACAATGCTCTTTTAGGTCATTAATACCATCCAACGCTTGATTTTTCTTGATGCGGCCTTCATAACTATAAGGAGCAGTAACAACAGCTACAGTCAGCATTCCCATTTCTTTTGCCACTTTTGCAATCACAGGAGCAGCTCCTGTACCTGTGCCCCCTCCCATACCCGCAGTGATAAACACCATTTGGGTAGGTGGCTGCATTAATTGGCGAATGTACTCAATACTTTCTTCAGCAGCGCTGCGACCAGTGTTGGAGTCCGTACCAGCTCCTAAGCCTTTTAGACTTTCAGCCCCTAATTGGATTTTGTTATTGATAGGGCTACGCATCAATGCCTGTTTGTCGGTATTACATACCACAAACACCACATCCTTGATCCCTTTCTTATACATGTGGTTGACGGCATTGCTACCACCCCCTCCGACACCAATTACTTTGATGATAGGGGTATCGTCTAAGTGGGTTGACTCTTCCATAACAAACTCGTAGTCGTGCTCAAAAACGTTTTTTCGTGCAAAAACCATATTTTATTAAATATAAACAAATCGGTACGGATATTTTAGTTTGTGTTAGTAACTATCATGCCCTTTGATGTCGTCTTGAGTAAGCCCATTCCAAATAAAAGTACCTATTTCTTTGATGTTAAAATCTTTGACAACTGTTTTCCCAAAAACAGGTAATGACCAACCACTACTCATTTTCTTTCTCTCTGGCTCTTGTATTGGCTTCGATTTGGACACGCGCTTATCTAATGGTTTTATACTAGACCAGGCCAATCCTAGAGCTGTTGTATAAGAGGGGTCGCTAATGAGAGTATCAAGAGCGCTATTGCTGCGTTCTAAATTTTTAGGGCGACCGATTTGAACATACATTTGCGTTACTTCACGGAAAATATTTTCAATTCCATTGATTTTGGCAGTACCACCCGTTAATACAATTCCGGCCCGCAGTTTATGTTCAAAACCTGCTTTTTTGATTTCGGCTAACACGAGGGCGGCAATTTCACGTAAACGAGCGCGAGCAATGAGGACTACGTTTCGTGCTACAATTTCAATCGGTGGAATACCCTCAGCGGTAGGAATTACCAGTAACGTGTTCAAACTACAAGCTTCTGGGTTAGTTTCACTTAGTGTTGTTTTGGCTTCTTCGGCACTTTCTATAGTAAGGTGGCAGCCTTCACGGATGTCATTTGTAATGTGATTTCCGCCAAAGGGCAATACTACCGTGTGCCGAAGTAACCCGTCGTGATAAATTGCAATGTCTGTTGTTCCGCCGCCAATATCAACAAGCACGACACCTAAGTTTTTATGGTCTTCAGACAAAACGGCTAGCCCAGACGCAAGCGGAGATGCTGCAAAACCGTCGTCTTCGTCAACTTCAATATTGGCTTTTTGAAGTGAATCTTTAATTTGATGCAAAGCTGATTTTTTTGCTGTAACAATCTTAAAATCACCACTAAGTTTAAGGCCAATGTGTCCAACAGGATCAACTATTTCGTGTTGCTCACCAACAGAAAACTTCAAAGGAAGTAAATGAATAATTTGATTCATATCAGAATCAAATGTTTGCTGCATATTTTCGAATAAGGATCCGACATCTTCGCCTTTTACGGACGCGGTACGGCAGGTAACGGAGCCCGTTTCAGAGGAGGTTTCTAGATGTGTACCACTTACATTGACTGTTGCCGACAGAGTATGCGCGAGTAAATCAGTTCGTTCGGCTTTTTTTGCAGCCATTTCAAGGGCTTGTCGAATTGCTTCTTTGGTTTTGATAGGGTTATTTATGTTACCTCGGTGTACACCATCATTACGTGCCGAGCCCATTCCTATTACTTGAAGCATAGTGTGATTACTTAACCTTTTTGGCTTCGCTAAAACTGCAGCTACTTTGGTACTGCCAATGTCTATTCCTAAATAAAATTCGTGCTCTGACATGGTGCTATGGATAAGTTGATGGTGTTGAGTATTTATTCGCACACAATTTGATTCTTAAATTTTACACTTACTCGGTGGTACTTTTCCCATCCAGAAACAGGAAGTACCGTTTTATAAAATACTTTTAATTTTTCAAACTTAATTTCAGCGTCTTCGGGTAGCCCGAAATCAATTTGGTGCTGCCCTACCTGAGGGATAAGGGTTAGTTCCCCATCTTCGGCAACTACTACTTCAGTAATTTGAGCCCTCCAAAAGGAATTTTGCTGGAGATTTTTTAAAAACTCTATTAGGCTTTTACCTGTAGAGGATTTTATATTTTTTGATTTTTTAAAAAAACCACCAGAAAGAATTACAACGCGAGCAGCAAATCGTCCAGATAATGGAATAATATCCCCTTGTTCAGTTAAGTATCCCCCTATTTCACCGGTTATAGACTGATTTTTGTTAGACAAACCTCCTAAAATACGTCCAATCGGACGTTGTTGTTCGATTTTCACAACCAAATTTCCAGATAAATCTCGAAAAACATCACATTTTTTTATCAAACGGTTTTTTAAGACCCTTTTTTCTAGCCCTTTAAAATTGATATTTGAAAAACTCATGCCTTCAATTACATCTGCTCCTTGTAAGGTAATGGAATTTTTGATATCTTTCTCAGTAAAAAATGGGTACTCGGCTTTATTATCAAGTTGTACAACTACATTCTTACAGCGTTTGCTATTTTGCTGAAGTTCAACAAAAAAGACAGACGATATTATTATTAATCCTCCTAAAATAACCCACACCCAACGCTTCATGCTTTTCAAGTAGTCTGTAAAACTTCTTTTATTGATAAAATGTACCTATCTATATCGCCAGCACCAATGGTTGCAACAACATCACAAGTACGTTTTTTTAGTATATCTATCAACTCCGACTTCAAACATTGAACTTTATCACATGTTATGTTTTGGAATATTAAATCGGAACTTACCCCTTCAATTGGTAGCTCACGGGCAGGATAAATATCCAATAAGATAATACTATCTGCCAATGATAAACTTTTAGCAAATTCAACTGCAAAGTCTCGGGTACGACTATATAAATGAGGCTGAAAAATCGCAGTTACTTTTCTGTTGGGATAAAGTGCTTTGACTGATGTTAAAAATGCTGCTACCTCGGCTGGATGGTGGGCATAATCGTCAACTAAAACGTGTTTATTAGTTTTAAGGTAATATTCAAAACGACGTTTTACGCCACCAAATGACTCAATTGCTGCACGAATTTGTTCATCCGTTAAACCTATTTCTAGGCCTACTGCAATGGCGGCAATGGCATTTTCAACATTATGAAAACCAGGTACGTGTAACTTGAGTCCCTTAATAATTCCTTTAGGATGAACGGCATCGAATATAAAACATGCCTCCTCAATTCGAACGTTTTCGGCGTGGTAATCTCCTGCATCAATGGAGTACTCGAATACACTAGCTTGGGTTTTTTCGGCTAACTGAAGCCCCTTTTGCATAAAAAGTCGTCCACTGGGCTTAATTTGACCCACGTAAGCGGAAAAAGAAGCTAAAACAGAATCATGACTACCATAAATATCTAGGTGGTCGGCATCTGTAGAGGTGACGATGGCGATTTCAGGAAAAAGCGTTAAAAATGAACGGTCAAACTCATCGGCTTCGACAACACAAGGCACTTGCTTAAGGTTGTCTGTGGGGGCATTTAAAAGCATGTTCGTGCCGTAGTTTTGGGTAATTCCCCCCAAAAATGCAGCACAGTTGACTCCCGAATGGCGCAAAAGATGAGCCGTCATGGAAGAGGTTGTGGTCTTTCCGTGAGTACCTGCTACGCCAATGGTAAACATTCCACTTGTAATCAGTCCTAGCACCTGAGATCGTTTCTGAATCGTAAATCCATTGTTTTTAAGGTAATTATATTCTACATGGTCAGCGGGAATTGCAGGGGTAAAAACAACCAATGTTTGAGAGCTATCTTGCAAAAATGCAGTTGGAATCAAAGCCACGTCGTCGTCGAAGTGAACATAGATTCCTTCTTTGGCTAAAGTGTCCGTCAAGGCAGTAGCTGTGCGGTCATAACCCGCAACGGCAAAGCCATTGATGGCAAACCAACGAGCCAACGCACTCATGCCGATGCCTCCGATGCCAAGAAAATAGACGTATTTAAAATCGTTGATGCTCATTATTAGTTTGGTTACCAATCTCTTATCTGCTTTCTATGGACAAGAGTTCGTTGAGATTAAATCAAGCTTAAAACGGTTTCAGCAATTTCTTTTGCCGCGTTTGGTTTCGCTATTTTTTTTATATTTTTACTCAATTCTTGTTGCTTACCACTGTCTTGTAATAAGCGTAATGTTGTTTGCACCAATTCCTCTTTTGCGTCTTTGTCTTTCACCAAAAGAGCCGCATTTTGCTCAACTAGGCTCATCGCATTTTTTGTTTGGTGGTCTTCGGAAGCATAAGGAAAAGGAACCAAAATCGCAGGTTTTTCCACTAAACACAATTCTGAAACAGACAACGCACCTGCTCTTGAAACGACTACATCGGCCAACGCATAAGCCAAATCCATTTCATAAATAAAATCAGATGCCTTTGCGTAAGGGGTTTTTAGGTGTTCAACGGCTGCTTTGGCACGTTCAGCATAGGGTTTTCCCGTCTGCCAAAGCACCTGATAGCCTGAATCAATAATTGTTTTGAGTCCCGCTTCTATACTTTCGTTGATGGTTTTAGCACCCAAACTACCTCCAATCACTAGCAATGTTTTGTGATTGGGCTGTAGTCCAAAATGTTTGTAGGCTTCGGCACGTTTACTAGAACTGTCCAAAATGTCACTTCTAACGGGGTTACCAGTCAGTTTGAGTTTATTTTTTGGAAAAAAAGCCTCCATGTTTGGGTAAGCAACACAAATGGCTTTAGCTCGTTTCGCCAAAAGCTTATTGGTGATGCCTGCGTATGAGTTTTGCTCCTGAATGAGCGTTGGTATTCCCATTAGGGAAGCTACCATTAGCAATGGTCCGCTGGCAAACCCTCCTACTCCAATGGCAATGTCAGGCTGAAAACTTTTAATGATACTTCGCGCCTTCAACAAGCTTCGAGTCAGTTTGAAGGGAAATAAAAGGTTATCTGCCGAAAGCTCTCGCTTAATCCCTGAAATAGGCAATCCAATAATTTCGTACCCTGCTTTGGGTACTTTTTCCATTTCCATTTTATCTAATGCTCCCACAAATAAAATTTGGATGGATGGGTCAATAGATTTGAGTGCGTTTGCAATGGCAATAGCAGGGTAAATATGCCCGCCAGTGCCTCCGCCGCTTATGATTATTTTCTTCATGTTTTTTTAAAATAAGGCACTTTCGTCAGCTTCACCTCTGCTTACACTAAGGATGATTCCGAGTGAGACACAAGTAAAAAATACGGATGTGCCCCCCATACTAAGTAGAGGCAACGGCTGACCCGTAACAGGAAAAATTCCTACAGCTACCGCCATATTTGTAAATGCTTGTAAACCAATACTTAATGTTAGTCCTGCTGACAATAAACCACCAAAGGCTCGGTTAGTAGAACCAATATTTTGTACTCCTCGAACGAGTAAAATGGCATAAAGGAGCATGATAAAAACTCCTCCGATAAGCCCATATTCCTCGACGATGATGGCATAAATAAAATCCGAATAGGCTTGGGTGAGATAATTTCTTTGGTGGCTGTTGCCAAGTCCTTGACCTAACGTTCCGCCATTGGCAATGGCAATAAAACCTTGTTTGGCTTGAAATTCTTCGTCTTTAAAAAAACGGTCGATACGGCCCTTGGCGGTTTCGAGGCGTTGACCTGCCACTAATCCTAATCCTCCCGTTATTGCAATGGCTACTATCATCACCACCAAGTACTTAGAAGGTACTCGCCCGATGTAGAACATCAAAAAACAAGATAAACCAATCAAAACCGCCGTAGAGGTACTCGTGAGGGCAATGAAGAAGCAAATGATACCTACCCACAAAATCATTTTACCAAATATTTTCCAACTGTACTCTACTCGTTGGCGTTTGGCGAGCATGGCGGCAAGGTTGGCAATAAGAGCCAAACGGGCAAAATCGGCGGGCTGAAAGGTAAAACCAGTCCCTGGAATAGCTATCCAGCGGGTGGCACCGTTGATGGTAACTCCTGCTACTTTTACCAAGATGAGTAAAGGAATTGAAATGAGCAGAGCAGCTCGCGAAAGACGAGAAAAATAAATGTAATTGATGCGGTGAACCCACCACATCACAAACAACCCAATACTTGTATAGAAAATGTGCTTAAACAAGAAAACTTCGGGGTAGCCTCCGCCGCGCTGATAAGCAAGTGTTCCAGTTGCGCTGTATACAATAAGTAAACTAGTGAGGGATAAAATCGCAACAATTATCCAAATAATAACATCTCCTTGGAGGTTTGTTCCCAGCCAATTTTTGATATTGTCCCATCTCTCTTGGGCAGACGCTCGTAAATTATTAGAGGCAGCAGAATTCCTCTCGTGGTTGTTCATCTTTACTAATGTGAGTTAGGAAATAAAACTTCGTACAGCCGCTTTGAATTGTTCACCACGGTCTTCGTAGTTTTTGAACAAATCAAAACTTGCACATGCTGGAGATAGAAGCGCAATATCATTAGGCTGACCCAATGACAGCGCATGCCTTACCGCTTCTGTGACGTCCTGTGTCTCAATGACTACGGGGACAATAGAGGCGAAAAACGAGAGAAGTTTGCTATTATCTTTGCCCAGACAGATAAGGGCTTTTACTTTTTGGCGTACCAAAGGTTCGATTGGGGTATAATCGTTCCCTTTGTCAAGTCCGCCAGCTATCCAAATTATAGGGGTATTAAAACTACTTAATGCATAAAAAACGGAATCGACATTGGTGGCTTTTGAATCATTGACGAAATTAATTTCGTTGATTTGGGCTACAGGTTCCAAGCGGTGAGCCGCATTTTGGAACGTCATTAATCCATTTTTGATTTGCTCATCACTTAACCCAACTGCCATCGAAGCTAAAATAGCCGCCATGGCATTGATGGCGTTATGAGGTCCTTTGATGGGCAATTCGTTTGCGTCTAAGTCAAAAGTACGGGTATTACGGGTCAGATGCAAACTTTCTGCTTTAAAAAAACCTCCATTCTTTCCCTTTTTTAAGAAAGAAATAGGTAAATGATTGACTTTGAACGATTTCTTTGCTAACTCAAAAGCAATTGGTTTGTTGTCAACAAAATAAATAAAGTCGTCGGTAGGCTGAAGGTTTTGTAGCAAACGGAATTTTGAATCAACGTATTTTTGGAATGTGTATTCGTAGCGGTCGAGGTGGTCGGGGGTAATATTGAGTAAAATAGCTACATCCGCTTTAAATCCGTACATGTTATCCAACTGAAAGCTGCTGATTTCTAACACAAACCAGTCGAAGGTATCATTAATAACTTGTTTGGCAAAACTCTCTCCAATGTTTCCAGCCAAGCCTACATTTACTCCCGCTGATTTAAGCAGATGGTACGTCAATAGGGTTGTTGTTGTTTTACCATTGCTTCCCGTAATAGCAATCGTCTTCGCTTTGGTGTAGCGCGAAGCAAACTCAATTTCGGAAATAACGGGTGTGCCTTGTTCATATAATTGTTTAATCAACGGCACTTGGTCAGGAATACCTGGACTTTTTATCACTTCTTTGGCCGAAAGAATAATAGTTTCGGTATGTTTTCCCTCCTCAAATGGTATATTGTGTGCATGGAGTATACCCCTATATTCATCGGAAAGTACACCCTTATCCGATAAAAAGACGTCAAAACCTTTGGCCTGAGCCAACAAAGCAGCACCAACGCCACTTTCGCCGCCACCTAAGACGACAATCTTGGACGAATCTTGGGGGTTCATAAAAAAAACGTAAGAGGGTAAAGCAAAGTATAAAACTAAAGCCAAAATAAGGCTTTTTTACAGGAAATTGCAAAGAAATAAAAATGCCTAACCTTTTAAAAAAAACTTAAATATGCTTAATATCGAACCCCCAAAAAACACGTTTCTCACTGATATGCCACGAATTATGAACCTTTCCAAACCAATTCGATTTCATGTCGAAGACCCTTGGTTTGTGTGAATAAAAATTAAACCTCATAAAGCCGCTCAGTGATTAATTCGTAGGCTTACCTTTCCAGCTGTTCTCTAATGATTTTTTGGGTTGGGCTGATGACACTATCAAACATATGGGTGTTCATGCTACTACACACGTGGTAATTGTGAATGATTAGCTACTTTTTCTTCGCATCTTCGGGTTTAGTAGCGTTTTGACCCACTTTAACAAACTCAGCAATTTGTTGCTCGGTAATGCCTGTAGTGATTTCTAAAGCAGAATTAGCTTGTTTCAAAGCACTTACGCCCGTTTCAGTTACGTTGGTTTTCCAAAGGTGAAGGCGGGTCAATTTTTTAGCAGCTGCGAGTTCTTTAAGTCCTTGGTCGGTGATTTTGGTGCCCACTAAATTGAGGTACGTTAGGCGAGGTAAGTCCTTGATTTTTTCGAGTGAAACGTCTGAAATAGCAGTATTTTCTAAATGTAATTTTTGCAAATTTTTGAGTTGGCTGAGGGTGTTTGCTGCTTGGTCAGTGATACGAGTATTGTTTAATTTTAGCCAAACAATTTGTTCGCTAAGAGGTTCTAAAAGCATAAGTTGTCTATCCGTTAGGCTACTTGCGTTGACGGCGTTGATGTCCAATAAATGGCTGCTTGTGGCAATAGGAGTAACCAAAACACCTACTTTTTTGAGGGCTTCGATGTCGCTGGCATTGGGAGCCGAAACGTTAAGAGAAGCTAATTCATCTTTTGGGATAGAAGCAGATACGTTACCTTCAGCAGACTGCGGTTTACCAAGGGCCGCCAACGCAGGTTTAACGGCGTCGGCTGTTTTGAGTTCTGCCACTTTTTTATCCACGGGTGCCCCCTGGTCAATCCACCAAGATAAAATGGCCACTTGCCCTTCCGAAAGTTGGGTTTTACCCTTGGGGGGCATGTGGTTTTCGTCTTCTAGTGGGAGCAAGCAACGTTTAATGAGCTCGCTTTCATCGGATTTTTCTGCAATAAAGACAGGACCATTTTCTCCGCCTTTTTTTAACAGCTCTATTTCGTCCATTCGCAAACCACCTTTGGACTTCTTTGCATTATGGCATTGAACACATCGTGCTTTTAGAATGGGTCTGACGATGTCTTGGTACACCAAAGCGTTGTTGACGTCGGCAATGGGCTTAATTTCATCGCCCTCTTTTTCTGTTTTGGGTTCCATGCCCATCCACGTCCGAAAGGGTTCGGGTGTTTCTTGGGTGAGATACCTCTCTCCGTGCGTAAGAGAACCGCCATGATGCCCTGCTAACATTGTAAAAAGTCCACCTACAGCCAATGCAGGAACGTATAAAAGGCTTCCTAATTTGAATTTTTGAAACAATAAATCGGTCTTAGAGATCCATGCAATCCATGAAGCGACGGCCACCCAAATCCCTTGCCATTTGTGTTCTTCGAGTAGTTTGGTTTCATAGCCCCCGCCCAACGACAGCAGGTAGCCTGCAATGCACGATGCGGTGGCTCCAATAGCTGACCAAAATAAGATAAATGAAATCGTCGAATCTTTTACTTCTACCCTATTGGTCAAGCGCCCCAGTTCGAGCAGCCCCGCTAGGAGTAAAAATCCAATGGGTAAGTGTACCAATACAGGGTGAAAACGTCCAATAAAAGCGGCCCAATCGGAAGAAGCTTGTAATAAAATCATGGTTTGATGGCGACGATGGAGTGAATGTCTAATTTGCTTACAGTAAAGGTAATTTCTCCGTTTTTATACGCAAAAGGGAGGGGCTTATTTTCGGGCTGGAGCACCACTTGTTTAGGGCGCTGGGCTACTTTGACGGCTACTTGGAGATTATAAAGCGGAGGTATTTCGTCGGAGGCGTGAATAGATTTATTTGCATGATTACCAGACATATTGATAATGTTGATGTAGGTAAGTCCCTTTTTTTGGTTTAAAGCTACATTTACTAACTTAGACCCACTAACAGTTACTTTGGGTTGAAACAATTGCTTGGCTAATGTACCTAAAAAATCTCTTCCGACGTAGGTTTCGCGCTTGTAATGTTGTTCGCCAAAATTAAAATAAATGCCCGCGATTTTGCCCTTTCCAAATGAGGCAATGGAAGCAACAGCACCTTCCCCAAAACGGAGGTCGCCTCCCGAAAACCACTGTCCAAACGTTTGAGTGCCCGAAAGCGGTTCAAAAGGCCGAAACGTAGCTTTGCTGCCTGTTAGAAGTTGACCAAATCCCCAATTGGAAATGGTTTGGGTGGAAGTACCGAGACGAACGCCCAATTCGGCCTCAAACAATTTCACCGTTTCACTGCCAATAACCAACAAATTTCCACCTTGGCGCACGTACTCGATTAACTCATCTTTGAGGGTTTCGTCGATTTTTTTCCATTCAGGAATGACGATGAGCGGATAGGCTTGGGTACGACCACGGAGGTGATGCTCTTGCAAAATTTCGGTGGGTAATTGGCTGTACAGTAGCGCATTGAGGGTTCCAATCATGGGTTGTTGTTTACCATCTCCAGTGTTGTAAACAGTCGTTAGCTGACTTTTGTATCCCACGTTGGAGTAAAGTAAGGCTACCTGTGGGATGGGGTTGGTTTGCTGGGTAAAAGGCTGCCGTTGGCGGCAAAATTTTGCCAAGTCGCTCATGGTTTGGTACGAAAAAGTGGGCAAACTTCCGTCTCGTTCTTGGGTCCAATAGGCTTGAAAACCACCTCCCATAGAAATCACTTGGGCGGCTTCTTGTGAAAGTTGAAGTGCGTTCTTGGGTGATTTTACTTGATCTTCCCATCCGTACCCAAAACTCCACGACATTAAGTCCCAGGGTTTGCCCTGAGGAGCCAGACAACGCGCTTGAAAAGCCGATTGGTTGGCGCCGTTGAGGGGTTCGGTATCGCCCGATAAAAAATCAACGTTGATGTCCACTTTTTCGGGCATCATGGCCGAAAAAGACCAATTGCTTGCTACCTGAAAACGAGGGTTGTAAGCGTGGAGGGCATCGGTGTATTTGCGGACGTACCGACGGAAGGCATCGCGGTGAAATTCCAACCACTTGTCGTAATTTGGGTCGGTTTTTTTGCGAGGAACTTCTTTTATTCCAGTGATAAACCGAAACTCGTCGATGGCGGCTTGGCAATAATCGGGGTTGGTTGCCCAGCAGTCGCCATCAACCCATACTCCGTTGACGCCATAATCGCTAATTTCTTTCAACTGTGGAATAAGCAAACTATCGGTGTAAGCGCTCCAGAGCGAGGCTTTTTGGCGATCTGGTTTGCCTTCTGAATCAATCCGCGACCAATTGGGATGGTGTTTGACGGCTTCGTCGTCCCACACACCTGAGTAATGAACGTACAACGCCACGCCTCGGCGCAGGGTAACTTCTCGAAAGAGTTTTAAGATGTCTTTTTCGACCCGCTTGGGAGGGTTTCCCACCTTGGTCGGGTAGCTCGTCACCCCTGAGTGTCCCTTGCAATCTACCTGAATAAAATCGGGCTTCACCTTTATTAAAAGCGAGTCTATCATCTTATCGGTGCAGGTTTTACCGATGAGTGTGTCTTGCAAAGTGGCATGAAAATCAAAATGCAAGCCGAAATAACTTTCGGAGCGGCGCAAAGGCGTTTGGGCAAGGGCTGTATACGAAAGCAGCCCGAATAGGAGGATGTATAACCGTTTCATTAGAAAAAGGAATTTAGTAGCCATACTAACAAAGACAAGGAGTGGGCTATTCTCTATTTTTCCCGCAGATGTC
>JACCEC012421441.1_pt1 | contig 41093 bp, 35 predicted proteins | sample 7450121 | NCBI WGS metagenome assembly JACCEC01 (sample SAMN15323455, study PRJNA562643) | freshwater metagenome | isolation source: river surface water | place: USA:Blue River Watershed | collected 2017-08-18 | reverse complement strand
GTACTACATCGACGCAGTTGCGGTTGAACAAACACTCAACTCGGGGGACCAATTGGACGTAGCCAACGCTGAGCAAGCAGCTACAGCCCTCGAAAGCCTTATGGGCCAAGGAAGCGAAATGACGAAAATAATGGCAGGTGATAAAAAACCTGTAGTTGCCTTCATTTTAGCATGGGTTGTTGGTTTCTTAGGTATTCACCGTGCATATCTTGGAACTTCAGGGGGAGTTATCGTAGGATATATTCTTACATGTGGTGGTCTAGGTATTGTTACCCTAATCGACTGGATTGTTCTCTTACTTGAAGTCATTGAAGAGAAAAACTTTAGCAAATATGTTGATAATAAGAAGTTCTTCATGTTTGCTAACTAAGCGACCAATGAAATAAACAAAAAAAGCGAAGTGGAAGTCACTTCGCTTTTTTTGTTTCGGCTTCTAGTACTACTTGACGTATTTGTTGATTATTCGTTACTTTTTGCCTTCGGTTAATTGTTTCAGCCATAATAGCCGCTCTGCGTCCTCCTCCAAAATACAAACTTTGAAACAAACTTGCCCCTGATAAAAAGCCAATAAAATAATACTTGTGCCACACATGGTACACACCAAACCCTAGGGCTAAAGCTTGTAAGCCCAATGAAAAAAAACCTTCCTTAGGATAGCCTGCATATACCTGCCCCAGGCCAGGCATAAAGAACGACAGTAATTGCGCCTTTTCTGCGTTTTTGGGCTTTTTCTTTACAAACTTATACAGTTCGTCCACTTCAATATTTAAGCCTTTACGCGCTGCATATCGACGAAAAATCTCCTTTGATTCTGTCCATCGTTCCAATTCATTCAACGTTAGGATTTCGAGCACTTGAAGCGACTCTGTCAGCAGTGAATCTTGGGTGTAAAATTTGGCTTGTTGCAGTTGTCCGTAGGTTTCGTTGTAACGTTGGGCCAAATAACCACACAAAACCGTTTCATAACGCATTCCAAACGCAAGCGCTTTATCGGGTTCGCTCAAATCAAACCGTTGAGCAGTTTGCCAAGCGTCTTCAAAAGTCCGTTGAGATTTTTGCGCTTGTATCTTTTTCCTCAATAACAGATTATACGTTCGCCGAAGCGAATCTTCTGATAAAACACTTTGGCTTAATTCAAAAATTTGTTTCTCGTACAACACAGCAGCCAACCCATACTCTTTTTGGGCTATCAAGCTATCAGGTGACTGGGTGAATCCTTCTCTACTGATTAAAGACAGTACGAATAGGAATTTGCATATTGAATAAAATCTGTTCATTCACCTTATCATTAAATTCTTGTCTTCGAACGTGAACCGTCAAGGCACTTCCCCAAATATTTCCTACGTAAAAAAACGTGAACAACCCTCCATAGACCAAAAAACGAGGGCTTTTCCATCCATCCCGTCGATACGCTTCGTAAGCTTGTAACCCCAATGCTAAGTTTTGAATGAATGTGATAATGCCTTGCCCTGTTTTTCCTGCGTAAATTTTTCCACTTCCAGGAATCACTACCGACATGACCCCCGCCACCCAAGGCGATTTGGGCCGAAACGTTTGAACCTGACGGTAGTTTTCCATTAACTTACCTTCTTCTTGACTAAATGCGAAATAGCGCCCTGTAAAAGCTTTTTCGCGGATTTTAAACTCGGTACTGTCACGTTTTAGTAGAGCAATGCCCGCGAGCTGAAAATTTTGTAAACTCATAAATAGCGAATCTTGCTGAAGAAGTCTATTTAGAGCATGTTGCGCTTTGTCATACCGTTTCAGAAATGTTTGACCTATACCTTCTAAAAAAAGTGCTTTTCCAAAATGAGGATGCACCCTTGGAAGTTGATTAAAACAATAAATGGCCGAATCAAGCTGAAGTTGGTTGTAGTAGGCCAAACCTCGGTAATAGGGGAACGCCTTCCGATAACTCGTCCAGTGAAGGACATCATTGTACGCTTTTTTTTCCAATAAATACTCTAGAAATAAAGAATCGGAGGTAGTTGATTGCTGTGCTACCAATGGCAAACAGTTACCCAAAAATCCGATAATAACCCACGCAAAAAAATACCTCATGGTGCTGGTTTGGGGTTAATCCGATACATTGCTGGGGAATCTATTACCTTACCCGTTTGGAGATTGATACGGAGGAGTTCTATACTCGTTGCCGCAACCCGATTGCAGCGTGAAATTCTGTCAGCCGTCAGTGCGATACCTTTAACGATTCCAAATTCCTGAATAGCCACTCTACTAAAGCGAGAGCAAGACAACTCATAGAGGCAATCGGCGGATATTTGTGGAGAAATTATTTTTTGGTAGCCTGTCAGTGCTCCATTCAATACCCAAAAAACTGGATTATACCGTAAAAAGGGCTTTTGTTTAGGCTTTGCAACTTTTCCAAAGGAAACCACAGGAACCGAACCCGATTCGGCGAGTAAATCTAAATCAGAAACTTGGGCTTTTAGAGGTATCCTAGCCCCTATAAATAATAGAATTGCCAAAACCATTATATTTTTCATAGCAGTCATTTGGTCTAACTACTTGATAATTCTTGCGTTGGCAGGTATAACAAAATCAAGCAAATTGGAAGTTACTTGCTCGTTAATTTTTAAAGCCCCATACGCAGTTTTGGTGATGATAGAATCTTGGGCGGTTACGTAGTCGATTTGGGTAATTGTTTGCGGAAAATCCACACTACCTAGTTTTGTATATTCATAATAATAAACCTTTTTGATTGTCCTTTCAGTTGGGTCTATATATTTCATAAATATGGGATTTTGGCCTTTATGAACCAATTCTACCCGCTTTATACTTTTTGCCATCGGTGTGGGCGACTTCCAGGTCGAAATCATTACCCCATTTTCAAATTTTGTTTGGCTCAAATTAAATCCCATACTCGCCAATCCCAAATCAGCCTTACGATTGTGTAAGAAAAAGAAAAACTGAGTCGTTTCAGTACTATACGTAACGTTTTGTTGTTGTAAAACTGTATTTTTTGTTGGATCAAAAACCTTAATTTCACCGTTTGAGTTGTTAAAAACGTACAACTCAGAGGGCTTAGGGAAGAGGGTAACCATTCTTCCTGAGGTTGCATAACATAGCTCAGCGCGGGTATTAACTGTTTTCCCTTTGTGAGCCGTTCGCATTGTCATGGTCGCACTTACTTTACGCACATTTTGGGCAAGTGTCTGAGTTGTAATTGCCACAACAATCAATAACTTCCAATACTTCACAGTAATACTCATCTTTAAAAACGAAGCGTTACAAGCCTTCAGTTGATAATTTTGCCTTCACAATGCGGTCTTTTCCAAACATATCCTGAATAACTTCCACTTTTACAAACCCCTTATCCCAAAAAAGTTGCTTTGTTAGCTGCCCAAAATGTTCATTGATTTCGACGTAGCACGCCCCCGTTTTTTTCAAGTGTTTCAGGCAAAAATCAGCAATGGCACGATAAAACAACAAAGGGTCTTCATCTTCTACGAAAAGTGCCAAATGCGGCTCAAAACGCAACACATTCGGCTCCATACTCGATTGTTCGGCATAGGTAACGTAAGGGGGGTTACTAACAACGCAATCGAATTCTCCTGAGAAGGTATCTTCTTTTAGGATGTCATATTTTTCAAACATAACTTCCGACAGAAGACGATGTGCGTTTTCTTGAGCGATGGCCAAAGCATCTTCCGAAACATCCCAACCCCACACTTTTGCGAAGGACATAAATCGATCTAATGCAATAGCGATACATCCACTCCCCGTTCCAATATCCACAATTTTAACTGGGTTTTCATCCCAAAAACAATCTTTTACAATCAAACGTACAAGCTCCTCCGTTTCGGGACGAGGAATAAGTACCGACGGAGATACTTTAAATTCAAGGTTACAGAAGTAGGTTGAGCCAATAATATGTTGTACAGGTTCACTTTCGTTCAATCTGTCGACAATCTGACCCCAATCAGGCTGAGAAGCGTTAGCAGGAATGGGTTTATCTACAAGCACATCAACGTTGCGGAGCCTCAAAAAGTGTTCCATCAACATAAATGCCATTGCTCTTGCTTCTTTATGAGGGTAAGCAGTAATTTTTTGTACGATGTAATCAAAAAGTGGTTTGGCAGAGGAATACATAAAATTTTGCGACACGTGATGGTGTTATTTGAGTACTTCGCGCATACGTGCCTGAAGTGCCATTTTTTGAGCCAAAGCTTTGCGGCTATTCCGATACCATAAGTAGGCAATAATTCCCACTGTCAAATACGGAAATACGAACAAATAAGCAATACCAACATTGATACCATTTCCAATTACATTTTTACCCGTACTCATATTCGTCTCCACAGCTCCTTTACACATTGCACATTGAGCAAATGTGCTATCAGCACTTACGACGATTAAAAGTAGCATTACCAAAATAAGACCAAACTTTTTCATAGTGTCGCTAGTTAAAATCGAATTATTGATAGTAGGGTGAAATCATTACGTAAACGATTACCCCCGTAATACTTACATACAGCCAAACGGGGAAGGCCCACTTAACAGCCTTTTTATGTAGTTCGATTTGGTTACTGAACGCAAAATAAATAGCACGCAATACAAACCAAACTACCCCAATTGAAAGGGTAATGTGCGAAATTAACAAAAAATAATAGACAGGACGTATAAGTCCTTCCCCACCGAATGCCGTTGATTGGTTTGATAAATGGTACAGAACATAGCTTATCAAAAAGATACCACCCAAACAAAACGAAATGGTCATCATAATTCGATGTGCCGCAATATTTTTGTTTTTAATAAAGTAATACCCCGCCAAAAGTGTTACGGTTGTAAACGAGTTAATAAACCCATTTACATGGGGCAGAGCTTTCGTCCATTCGCCCAAATTGACTTTGGGAATACTCGGATTAAGTAAAATGGCCACAACAACAGGAATTGCCACGGCTATACTATTAATCCACTGATTGAATTTTTTGTTTTGTGGAGCACTAATGGTTTCCATACTTAGTCTTTATTTTTTTGATAGATATCTAGCAATACATTTATTTCAGTTATCAGACGCTCTACTTCTTTTTCATCTTTGCCGTCGTAAAAACCTCGAATATAGCCTTGTTTATCTAGCAATACAAACTCTTCGTTATAAGGAATAGTTTGGTTCGACTTTACATTTTTTAGGTTTCCCACTTTGTAAATTTGCCCCAAACTTATCGGATTATCTCTCACTACTTCAAAAATCACTTCCTTTCCTATTAGCTTTTCAACCCTTGAAAAATGCTGTGCAACAACTATATCATTTAAAGGCTCAAAAAAGCCCACCACACGGATAGAATTTTGTTTTTTGAGAGGTACTTGATAAAACACAGTATCCTTTCCATTGAGAATCGTTTGACCAGTTGAATCTACTGCTGGAACAAAATAAGGAAGTTCAAAGTGATTTTCTCCGAAACTATGTAAGAACAAAATAAGGAAAGCCGGCAATGCCAACACCAAGGTCAGCATTCCGGCTTTTATATACTTTTGCATAGTGCTATCTTAGGTCAAAAATAGAACCGCCTTCTGTAATCAATGCAATAAGCAACCAAACTACAAAAATGCAAGGAAGTAGAGCTGCCCAAATCAACGACTTCACTTCGTGCTTAAGGTGCATAAATTCACCTACAATGTAGAATGCTTTTACAATGGTCATGCCTACGAATATAGCTGTTTTAAGTGTACCCGCGTGCAACGTAAATGCAATTAAAAACTCCAACGCCGTTAGGACAAGTAGAATCCAGAAAGTACGCCAAATTACTTTGCGTTGCTCTGCACCAGCATTTTCGTCGTGATCATGGTCGTGAACATGTGCCATATTATTTCTAAATTAAAGAGATTAGAAGTTAGGTAAATAAGAAATGTGAACCACCCTTACAATATTTTTAAACCAAGTAAAAGAATGTAAATACAAACACCCATACTAAATCTACAAAGTGCCAGTAAAGGCCAACTTTCTCGACCATTTCGTACGAACCACGACGCTCATACATTCCTGTCGAAGTTCTGTAAAAAACCAAGTAGTTAAGTACTACCCCTGAAAAGACGTGTGTTCCGTGGAAACCAGTAATGAAGAAGAAAAAATCGGCAAATGCCGCAGGCCCGTATTGGTTTTCAGTTAAGTTTGCACCAAACACCGTTTTGGTTATCCATGTACCATCTACGATTTCCTTCACTACTGTTCCGCTGTCAGTTCCATGGATAAAGTGAGTCCACTCCCATGCTTGACAGCCTAAGAAAGTAGCCCCTCCCAAAATAGTCCACAGCATGTATTTTTCTACAGCAGCACGGTCCATGCGGTGGCCAGCTTCCACTGCAAGTACCATTGTTACCGAGCTGAAAATCAAGATGAATGTCATAATCCCTACGAAAACGAGGGGAGCATGAATTCCATGCATAAACGGCATGGCATCAAATACTTTTTCAGGAATTGGCCAATAAGCAGGTGATGAAACAAAATCAGCAACTTTTCCAGCATACGCAGGAAAACTGAAACGAACTAAGCCATAAGAGACCAACAAAGCCGAGAAAGTGAATGTATCTGATACTAAAAAGAACCACATCATCAACTTCCCGTAGCTAGCCTTCATAGGCTCAACTCCACCTAGCCATACATTTTTCACATTCGGTTGTGCAGTAGCAGCCATCGTTATTCTATTAAAAATTCAGGTTTTAAGTAAAATGTTTAATCAACGGAAATACAAAAGAAATGCGAAAAGGTAAATCCAGAGAATGTCAAGAAAATGCCAATAGGTAGTACAAATTTCAATTCTTCTCAGGTTTTTAGCATGTACTTTTAAACGCATTGCAGAGATAAAAGTAGCACACAGTACAATCAGGCCCGTTACTAAGTGAACACCGTGAAGAAGTGTGAAAACGTAGAAAAACGAACCCGATGGATTACCCACAAAATAAATATTTTGGGCAACTAGGTCTTTCCACCCTTCTACCTGCATCCATAAGAACGCTAGTCCAAGCACAAAAGTAATAGAAATTGCGATTTTGAGTGTATTGAAATTGTCTTTTTTTGCGGCTAAATACGCCCAATGCATTGCAATACTACTGAAAATCAACACAACTGAACTGTACCAAAAAATTTGAGGAACCTCAAACTCAACCCAGTTCCCTTCTGCTCTACGCACTAAGTATGCACTTGTTTGTGAAGCAAAAAGCATAATAATTGTCACGATAAAACCCCATAAAATAAATTTTTTGGGATCCATCGACAAGGTTTCTGGCGCTTCCTCTATCTTTAGTTTTTCAACCTTTGCCATAGTTTTAATTTTTGTTTTTAGTTGTACTTAGTTTTTCGACAACTAAGCTTTGTCTAGTAAATAAGCAATTTGCACAATGGGCAAATATGCAAATGAACCAAACATAAGCTGTAAGGCTGTTTTATCAGAGCACTTGCGCATTAAGTGAAACGTCTGTGCTAAGAACAATACCCCAAACAGCATAGCCACCAATGCTGAATTTATTCCTGTCATTCCTAATTCATAGGGTAACCAACCTACTGGTAAAAGGAATAAAGTATAAATCATCATTTGAATTGCTGTATTCAAGTTTTTCCCTCCTTTTGAAGGTAAAAGATTAAAGCCTGCTTTTTTATAATCTTCATCCAACACCCATGCTATAGCCCAAAAATGGGGAAATTGCCAAAAGAATTGGATAGCAAACAGAATACCTGGCTCTAACCCAAACTGGTTAGTAGCAGCAACCCAGCCAATCATTGGCGGAAATGCCCCAGGAATAGCTCCTACAAAAACTGCCACTGGCCCAACCCGTTTAAGCGGAGTGTAAACAAAACCGTACAAAATCGTAGAAAGGATGGCCAAAGCACAAGCTCTCAAATTAAATTCGGTCAAAAAGATAAATGTCGCAAACGCAAACAGAACTACTGCTAAAGTTGACGCTTCATTGACTGAAACGCGCCCACTTGGAAGTGGTCTATTTTGTGTTCTTTTCATTAATTTATCCAAATCAATTTCAATGACTTGGTTAATGATATTGGCTGCTCCAGTTATCGCAAAAGCCGCGAAAATAAAAAGCAATAAGCTAAGCCAATTCACTTTTTCAACCGCCAGACTGTACCCAAACGCACCTGAAAAAGCAACCAACCATGCTAAGCGGAGCTTCATCAACTCTAGATAATTACGTGCTTTTTCAACAAATAAATTAATTGCCAATGTCATTTTTAGGCGTTAACATGTTCATTTTTAATAAGCTGCCCTTTGTTGAATACCATTTCAGCATTCAATAATAATAGAAGGACAAATTGTAGTCCCAGTGCAATCGTAGCAAGGGTTAAGTGGATGGGTTGTGCAAATGCAGGAACCGACCAATACGCCAAAACTATTCCAGTAGCTATTTCGATAATAACCATAGCTAACAGTGCCACCGACAATCTATACAATATTCCCTCTTGTTGGATTGATTTACGTAGCCAAAAAATTAATCCAACATGTAAACCTAACAATAAAATTGAGTACGAACGATGGATATAGAATTTTAAACCAAGATTGTCAACCCATTGATTTCTACCAGCTTCTCCCAACTTATTCATCACTTCATCCATTACTTCTCTCACTTGAGTTCCTAGTAATACCTGTATTAATGACAAAATCAATGTCCAAACAAGCCATTTATTAATGAATGTTTTCTCTCTTACTTCTTCAATTAAAACAGACCCTACAAACGAACGTGCCATTGTGTAAATCAGTACAAAAACAATGACAATAGCCAGTAGCATGTGTAAAGTTACCATAATAGGGGCTAGCTCTGAAGAAACTACTTTTGCACCAAGCCATCCCTGAAAACCTACCAACAAAAATGCTAATAGGCTCATATAAAAGATAGGACGGTCTCGTTTTAGAAAAGGAATAGATGCGAGAAGAGTACCAAAAATTAAGAGCCCTGTAAATACTCCGAACAATCGGTTTATGTATTCGGTCCAGGTCTTAATCGCATTAAATTCTACCTCACCTTTTAATTTGGTACCAAAAATTTCTTGGTAGTTAGCAGGTAGTTGAGAGACTTCTGTTGGAGGAACCCAACTGCCAAAGCACTTTGGCCAATCAGGACAACCCATTCCAGAACCAGTACTTCTAACGATACCGCCGATTAATATTAAAATGTAAACGACGATTACCGTTAGAAGTGCTAGCCTCTGAAATAAGCGGTTATTAGAACTAGTGAGACGCAAACTGGTCATTATAATTTTGAGCCTCAATTTCTTTTTCCTGCGCTATATACTCATTCTCATGCGGGAAGTTTGATTCAAGCGTTTGAGAATGAGGAATATTTTGAGGAATGAAATCAACAGGAGAACCTGGCTTACTATAATCGTATGGCCAGCGATAAACTGCAGGAATTTCGCCTTCCCAGTTTCCGTGACCTACATTTACCGGTGTAGTCCACTCCAAAGTGTTAGAGTTCCATGGATTTTGAGTAGCCACTTTCCCTTTGAACATGCTGTAGAAGAAGTTCCACAGAAACACAAATTGAGCAAAGAATGTAAAGATTGCCGCAATAGATACAAACATATTCAAATCAGTAAATGATTTACCAAAATCAAAGCTTGTGAATTGGTAATAACGACGTGGGAAACCCGCAATACCAATATAATGCATTGGCATAAATACCAGGTACACTCCTACAAAAGTCAACCAGAAGTGAATTTGCCCAAGCGTGCCATTCAACATGCGTCCAAACATCTTAGGGAACCAATGATAGATACCCGCAAAGAAACCAAACGCAGATGCAGCTCCCATTACAATGTGGAAGTGGGCTACCACAAAATATGTATCGTGCAATTGAATATCGAGAGCTGAGTTACCTAAGATAATACCCGTTAAACCGCCTGATACAAATAATGATACTAGTCCAATTGAAAACAACATCGCTGGAGTAAAAACTATATTACCACGCCACAATGTTGTAATATAGTTGAACGCCTTTACTGCCGATGGTACCGCAATAATCAAAGTCAAGAACATAAAGATAGATCCCAAGAATGGGTTCATACCCGTTACAAACATATGGTGAGCCCATACAATAAACGCTAGGAATGCAATCGCCATGATAGAGGCAATCATTGCACGGTAACCAAAAATTGGCTTACGAGAATTTGTAGCAATAATTTCGGAAGTGATACCGAGAGCTGGTAGCAATACGATATATACCTCAGGGTGTCCTAAAAACCAAAACAAGTGTTGGAACAAAATAGGACTACCCCCAACGTTTGGTAAAGCTTCCCCATTGATGTAGATTTCAGACAAATAGAAACTAGTTCCAAAATGACGGTCAAATATCAATAGTAAAGCTGCTGAAAGTAACACTGGGAATGAAATAATACCTAATACTGCGGTAATTAAAAACGCCCAAATTGTAAGTGGAAGACGTGTAAAAGTCATACCACGTGTACGAAGGTTAATTACCGTAGTTACATAGTTTAAACTTCCTAGCAATGATGACATGATAAAAATAGCCATACTTGCCAACCACAAAGTCATTCCCATTTCAGAACCCATGTGAGCCTGTGGTAAAGCACTTAATGGAGGATAAATTACCCAACCACCAGCTGCCGGTCCAGTTTCGATAAAGATTGAGACAAACATCAACAATCCCGAAACAAAGAAGAACCAGAATGAAAGCATATTCAGAAAACCTGAAGCCATATCACGGGCTCCAACTTGCAATGGAATCAAGAAATTACTAAATGTACCACTCAAACCTGCTGTCAATACAAAGAATACCATGATAGTACCGTGCATTGTAACAAGTGCCAAGTAGAAATTAGGATCCAAAGCACCCGTTTCAGTAATCCATCCACCCAGAAAAGGCTTCAACCAGCTCAAATTTGCACCTGGAAAACCTAATTGTAGGCGGAAGATAACTGACATCGCCACACCAATGACAGCCCAAAAGATACCAGTTATCATGTACTGTTTAGCTATCACTTTGTGATCTTCCGAGAAGATATATTGGCGCCAGAAGTTTAACTCGTGGTGCTCATGCTCATCGTGAGAGTGGACATCATGTCCCAAGTTAGCCTCTACTACTGACATTTTTATTTAGAATTTAAAGTTATTATTTCTATTAACGCATCGACGCACTTGCTGCCGCCACCGAACCTGTAGAGGCAGTTGTACTATCTGCTTCTTCAACATATGGCGCATAATTCATTGCTTTTGCACGCAACTTTTCAGGAATCTTGGACATGAATTTTGGATCTGCTTCTAAGATAGTTGACAACAATGGCTTTTGTTGTTGCTTCCATGCATCCAACGATGCCTTGTCTTCCACAATCAAACGCAAACGCATAGCAAAGTGACCACGTCCACAAACCTCTGTACAAGCAATCTCATAATCAAAATTTGGATTATTCAACTCTGCACGCATTTGTTCAGTTGACTTATCTGGAATAAACCAGAATTTTGTTGGCATTCCAGGAACTGCGTCCATTTTCACACGCATGTGAGGTATATACACACTGTGCAACACATCACGGGCACGTATCTTTAACAAAACCGGCTTACCAACTTCAACGTGCATTTCACTTGGATTAATGAAATCATCCATTGAAGCCTCATCAGAATAGTCAACTCCCATTTCATTGTTTGAGTTGATAAGCTTGAAATTGTAACCACCAAGTTTATTGTCTTGAACACCTCCGTAACGAACGATCCAACCAAATTGTTTACCCATAATTTCAATAACCTGAGAATCGGCGGGTGCCTCGGCCATTATTTTAGTCCACGAACGATAACCCAAAAATACTAATGAAGCCATGATTACCGCCGGAATAGCCGTCCAAATCAACTCTAATTTGTGATTTTCGGGATAAAAAGTTGCCTTATATCCTTTCTTATATTGGTACTTCCAAGCAAAGAAGAAAAGAAGAAAGTTGACGATAAAAAACGCAATGGTCAACAATCCCATATCAAGCCAAAATTGGCTGTCAGTTTCACGTCCGTGTGGAGAAGATGCTTCTGGTAAGAAAGCGTCCCGCGAGGCTAGGTAAGACCATATCATTGCTACGGTTCCAGCAATCAAAAACACGAGCCAAAGTGCACCGTTAGCTTTGTTATTGGGGGCAGGGATTTCGCTTTCTGATTGAGTACGTCCCATTACTTTTTGCAATTTTGCTGCAACGGCAATTGCTATACCCAACAGCACAACCAGTAGTAGTCCAACTAAATAAATCATTGTTATTATGTCGTTTTATATTGATTTAGAGATTTTGATCTTATGGACAAAATCTATTTCTAAAAATTACGCAACATCGTGGTGCAGAGATTCCTCTAACATTGGATGATTGCGAGGGATAAGATTGCCTTTCGTCAACTGAGTTGAAACCGACCAAATAAACGCACAAGCAAACAACAAAATAAAACCAAACTCGACAGGACCAAATCCAGCATTTTCTCCAATTGTACCAGGCATAATATTGGTGTAGAAATCGAAGTAGTGACCAATAATTATTGACCAACAGGCAATTTTCAAAATAACTGGTGTACGCTTCGAGTCTCTTGTCATTAAAACTAGGAAAGGCGTCACAAAGTTTAAGAAAACATTAATGAAAAATGGAGCTTTAAAGATTCCACCATATCCACTAAAACGCTCACGGTAATAAATAGCTTCTTCTGGAAGGTTAGCGTAATAAATAAGCAAGAACTGAGCAAACCACACGTACGTCCAGAAAATAGAAAAAGCAAAACAAAACTTCCCTAAGTCGTGTAGGTGGCTTTCATTGACTGCACTCAAATAACCTCTCTCTTTCAACATAACAATGGTTAGTGTCATTGTTGCCAATCCAGCTACGTGCCAGCTAGCAAGTGTATACCAACCAAACATTGTTGAAAACCAGTGTGTATCAATCGCCATCACAAAATCCCATGCAGAAGTTGAAGAAGTAACCCCAAAAACTAACAAAAAGGCCGTACCAAATTTGATTGCTTTTTCGTAGTTTTCTGTTCCACCGATTTCATCTTCTTGAAGAGATAAATTTCTTAACACTTTCCACAAGCCATACCATAAACCGAAATACAACACGAGGCGGATGAAATAAAATGGCTTGTTCAAAAAGCCTTTTTTACCAGCAATAATAGCATCGTAGTGTGGACTGCTTGGATCCATGATACCTTCATGCATCCAATGGAATAATTTATCGCCAAAACCTACCGCTAAAACCAAAATGATAATAGCTGGAATTGGCAAAAATGCCGGCATCGCTTCTGGGACTCTTCTAAATACAGCAGACCAACCTGCCTGAGCAAGGTTATTGTATGCAATAAAGAATAATCCAATAATTGAAATACCTGCAAAATAGACACTATTAACCCAGAGGTTTGAAATGATACGTTGTGTCCAGTGGTAAGCATGTTCTGCGTGGTCATGCGCATGTTCTGCGGCATGTCCAGCAGCTGCATGAGCATCGTGCCCATGTCCACCACCTTGAGATAACATATATGCTCCGATCAATACTAGCGCTGCGCCAATACCCATCCCAATGAGCAGATTGCGTTTTGATTCGGCGGTAAATTCAAATTGTTCTTCGACAGAAACAACTTCGTGATGATGTGCGCCCATTATAAATCTTTATCTTTAAGTTGTTGTTGGTTATCGCAGCGGCGAACCGCTAACTTATTTGTAATTAGCGGTTTGCCGCTTCATCTATTACAGTAGTTAAACTATCCTTTCTGCAATTTATGAATGTAGTGAGCAATTTTCCAACGCTCTTCAGGAGTCACTTGTGAGCCATGTGGCCACATACGACCTTTTCCGTGAGTAATTACGTGAAAAATATGTCCATCATTCATGTTGAGATAAGCGTCCGCTTTGTAGTTAGGCACCCCTTTGTACATATCAGCAACTGGGCCATCTCCTGCACCTGTTTCGCCATGGCAGTGTTGGCAGTATCTTCCATAAAGGGCCTTACCATCTGCAAGCGTCTTTTCAGTATTAGGTATTGGATTTTTTAAAACGGTTTCCGCAGTTGCGATATCATCTTTACCAATATGGTAAATCATCAAATCTACCGATGCGCTATCAAACTTTGTTTTGTAATTACGACGAGAAACAGTTCCTCGAACTGGCTCACGCATGTTTTTACCGTCTGCATTGATAGGATTTTTCTCAATTTGAGAATAGGGCTCATAACCAACTGAGTTATACATGTTTGGAGCATACTCTGTTCCCGTATCATCGTGCCCCCGTTGGCAAGAACTTAAAGCAGCAACGACAGCAAACGTACCAGCAATTAATGTATTAATTTTTTTCATCTTCATTTAAAAACATTAAACCTGTTTAACACTCACTTCTTCTGCTCCTGAAGCTTTTACCAAATTAGCAATTTCAGCTTCTGACATTTTATTTTTGCTTAGGTCAATCGCCATCACAAATTTGTTGTCAGTACAACGTGGGTCAAACAAAAGTGGCTTCACGGTAGGTCCTAATCCATTAGATAAAAAGAAAGTAATGGTCATACCAAAAGCCGTAAATAGTACTGTTAACTCAAACATTACAGGAACAAAGTTAGGGAAAGATAACGGGTCTTTTCCCCCGATAACCATTGGCCAATCAATTCCCATTGTCCATGTAGTCAAAGTAATTGCGCATAAAAACCCTGTCAAACCAAAGCAAAATGCAGCAATACCGATTCGTGTACGCGGGTGCCCAATTGCAATATCCATTCCGTGGATAGCAAAAGGTGAATATACTTCGTAGATTTTTACCCCAGCGCTTTTAATTTTATTAACTGCGGCTAGTGCTACGTCATCATCGTCGTACACACCCACCAAAAACTTTTTATTTGCGTCCGTCATTGTTGTCTCAGTTTTTTTTAATGAACTCGATTCTTCTCTGAAATTGTTATTCTGCATCCTTTTTATATGCAGGAGAAGCTAATCTGTCTGCTTTTGAAACACCTGAAATTTTTGCAGGCAATTTCTCTGAAGTAGTTCGGATTACCCCCTTCACTTCGGCCATGTTGATTACTGGCAAGTACTTAGAGAACAATAAGAAGAGTGTTCCAAACAAACCAAAAGAGAAAATATAATCACCAATATCAAACATCGTTGGAGAGAACATTGCCCAGCTCGACGGAATATAATCGCGGTGGAGTGAGGTCACAATAATTACGAAACGCTCAAACCACATACCGATGTTTACAACAACTGAAATGAAAAACGTCCATTTAACACTACGACGAAGTGAACGTGACCAAAAAAGTTGTGGAGAGATTACGTTACATGTCATCATCGCCCAGTATGCCCACCAGTAAGGTCCAGTTGCACGGTTGATAAACGCATAGCTTTCATATTCTACACCTGAATACCAAGCGATAAAAAATTCTGTTAAATAAGCCACCCCTACAATAGAGCCTGTCAAGGTGATGATTTTATTCATCATCTCAATGTGCTCGAACGTTATATAGTCTTCCAATTTGTACACAACGCGAGCAATAAGCATCAAGTTTTGTACCATGGCAAAACCCGAAAAAATCGCACCCGCAACAAAGTAAGGAGGGAAGATAGTCGTGTGCCAACCTGGAATTACCGAGGTTGCAAAGTCCATGGATACAATCGTGTGTACTGAAAGTACAAGTGGTGTTGATAAACCAGCCAAGATTAAGCTGATGTATTCGTAACGAGCCCATGTTTTAGCTGATCCATTCCAGCCCATTGCCAATGTACCATAGATAAACTTAGATACTTTGTTCTGAGCGCGGTCGCGGATAGTAGCCAAATCAGGAACAAGACCTACGTACCAGAACAAACAAGACACTGAAAAATAGGTAGAAATCGCGAATACGTCCCACACCAATGGTGAGTTGAAGTTAACCCACAAGGAGCCAAAAGTGTTTGGCAAAGGCAAAGCCCAGTGTGCCATCCATGGACGCCCCATGTGCATCAAGATAAAGGAAGCTGCGCAAATAACGGCGAAAATCGTCATCGCTTCGGCGGCACGGTTGATAGAAGTTCTCCATTTTTGACGGAACAACAACAAGATAGCCGAGATAAGAGTACCAGCGTGACCAATACCTACCCACCATACAAAGTTGGTGATGTCCCATGCCCAACCTACAGTTTTATTAAGGCCCCAAACGCCCAAACCTTCCCACCAAGTCCAGAAGAGACAGCAAGTACCATATAGTAAAACCACAACGGAAATAGCAAATGCTATTTTCCACTCTTTGGTTGGTTTACCTTCCACCTGCTTGCAGATATCCTCTGTAACGTCAGCGTACGTCTTGCCACCTGTTACAAGAGGGGTTCTTACGGGTGAAGTAACGTGCATATTTTTAAGAGTTAATAGTTATTTTATTGATTTTTCTCTATGTACTTTGACAAAATAGCTTTTCTATTTTATCGATAGCCACTGCTTCGAAAAGCAGTGGCTTTGGCTTTTTAGTGACCTCCGTGTTCAGCATGTTGATGCTCTGCATGAGCCGAAGCTTTTGCCGCATCTACATCCTTGTTACGAACCTTAGTTAGGTAAGAAATCTGTGGTTTCACGTTGATTTCGTCCAACATTTGGAACGCACGCCCTTCTTTCTCTTCTGCCAACAATTTTGAAATATTACTTTGTGGATCATTCATGTCCCCAAAAACAATCGCTTCAGTTGGACATGATTGAGCACAAGCTGTAACAATTTCTCCATCAATTGGACGACGACGCTCTTTCTTAGCATTCAATTTACCTTCTTGGATACGCTGAACGCACATTGAGCATTTTTCAATTACACCACGAGAACGAACTGTCACATCTGGATTAATAACCATTTTCCCAAGGTCATTATTGAAGTGGTAGTCAAACTTGTCGTTGTCAAAGTACTTAAACCAGTTAAAGCGGCGTACTTTATATGGGCAGTTGTTCGCACAATAACGTGTACCCACACAACGGTTATAAGCCATCTGGTTCAGGCCCTCTGTACTGTGAGTTGTCGCAAGAACTGGACAAACTGTCTCACATGGAGCATTTCCGCAATGTTGGCACATCAATGGCTGGAAAGTAACCTCTGGATTTTCCGAAGCTACCTCCAAACCACGTAAATCATCTACTGGTGCATCGCTACTATAATAGCGGTCGATACGAATCCAGTGCATTTCACGACGGTTAATTACCTCTTGACGACCTACGACAGATACGTTATTTTCTGCTTGGCAACTAACAACACAAGCCCCACATCCAGTACATGAGTTAAGGTCTATGGCCATTCCCCATGAGTGGTTAGGTTTTTCGTATCCGTTCCACAATGAGATTTCACCAGGAGCTTTCACTCCTTCAGACGTAACTACGTGAGGGAAATAGCGCCCTGCTTTACTATCGTTTTGGAAAGCAGCAAGAGTCGTTTCTTGAAGTACAGACCGACGAGCCATTACAGTATCATGAGTCTGTGTTTGAGCGATTTTGTGAGTATCTCCTGTTTTTGATACAGTACCTTCTCCAGCGTTGAAGCTTACAAAACCATTTTTAACTTGCGCAAGCGGGAAAACATTTGCTCCCACTTCGTTGCCTGACTTACCAGCTTTCTCGCGACCATAACCAATTGCAATAGCAACGGTTCCGTTTGCTTGACCAGGTTGAATAAGAACAGGAACTTCTACTGATTTCCCTTTGATGTCAACTTTTACAACATCGTCTTGAGCTAAACCAAGTTCTTTTGCTGTTTTTTGAGATACTGTTGCATAGTTATCCCAACACGCTTTCGTGATTGGATCAGGGAATTCTTGTAACCATGGGTTGTTTGCCAAAGTACCCGTTCCCATTCCTACTTTTTCGTAAAGAACTACTTCTAATTCTGACGCATTGACCTTATAAGTACTGTTTACTGCTGCAATAGCCGTTTCAACACCCTTTACTGCCCCTGCGCCACTTACCGCACTTGCTCCTTTCTCAAAAATACCATCGTGAAGTGCTTTTGTCCACGCATTTTCAAAATCTCCTGCCCCAATCACATTTGTTTTCCAATAATTACGCAAGTATGCGTAAAAATCAGCGTTCAAACCTGCCCATGTCAACAGGCTTGATTGAGCTTGACGCGTTTTATAAATGAGAGAAATCGCAGGTTGTTGCAAACTATAGAAACCTGCTACAGGCTGCGCATCGCCCCAGCTTTCCAAATAATGAGGTGCTGGTGCAATGTATTTACAAAGTGAAGAAGTTTCATCAGCACGGTCTGCAAACGAAACTGAAAGAGCCACTCTAGAAAGCCCCTCTTTCAACTCGGCACCGCGTGGATGATCGTACACAGGGTTACATCCGTAAAAGATAACTGAGCTTACTGAACCTCCTTTAACTTCATCAATAAAGCCATTCATGGCAATATCATCACCTTGACGGTAGAACGTAGGAGTACCTAAATCAATTGTTGAACTGTAAGCACCAAGAGCTTGATTAATGGCATTAACAACAACCTGAACGTTTGAGTCATTTGAACCAGAAACCACAAGTGCAGCTCCTTGTGCAGCTTTCAAGTCATTTGCTGCCTTTGTAATCATTTTATCGACGTCAGCTCCTAATGATGTGCCTCCGTTACCAGTGATTTTACCGTACAAGGCCAAGGCAACAAGTCCTTCTTGTGAAGGCTTGATAGCTGTGCGATAGTCAGCGTTTGAACCAGTGAGCGACAAAGTTGTCTCAAACTGGAAGTGACGCGACATTGATTTGTTTCCACCTTTAGCACTGCTCACTTTACGACCTTTCGCGTACTGAGACGAGAATGGACCAGGAGCAATCCAAGTACCTAAGAAATCACAATTGATTCCTACAATTACTTTCGCTTTACTAAAATCGTACGAAGGAACAATTGCTTTTTCGAACGAATCATTGTTGGCTTTAATCAAACCAGCCACTGAATTTGCGTCGTACGTAATGTGCTTCGTGTTAGGATACTTAGAAGTAAAATCTTTAATAACAGCTTTTGTAGAAGGACTTAAAATGCTCGAAGATACGATACGAATTTGCCCTCCTTTAGCCAATTGCGCAGAGATTTCTTTATCAATTACATCCCACTCGGCATCGGCATCACCTTTTTTAGGACCTTTCAATTTTTCAACATCGTATAACGCTAACAAAGAGGCATGTGCACGAGCACTAACCCCTCCTTTGCTTACACTTGATTGCTTATTCCCTTCAATTTTGATAGGGCGCCCCTCGCGAGTTTTTACTAGAATACTTGCATAATCTCCGCCTTCTGCGTACGTCGATGCGTACCAATCGGCGATAGATGGGAATGTATCTACGGGTTTGTTGAGATAAGGAACGGCTTTTCGAACGGGAGCTTCACAAGCTGCCAACGATACCGCAGCAACGCCAAATCCCAGCACCTTCAAGAAATCGCGACGGTCTGAACCAATGCCATCTACGATACTCTTGTTTTTGCTGGAATCAGTAGTTTCAAAGCTACCAAATTCGCTATGTGCGTTTTTTACAAAAGTCTCATCGTTCCGAAGCTCCTCTAGTCCTTTCCAATACCTCTTCGTTTGGTTTTCCATATATTTATGAATGTAGATTCTGGATTCTTATATTTTCTAGTTCTAGTAGTGACACTTTGAACATTCCAAACCGCCAATATCAGCTACTTTCAACGGTTTGTCACTTTTCTTCGCATGAAGTTCCACTAACTTATCATAGTAAGCGTTTTCTTTGGTATTAACGTCCGTCTTACGGTGACAGTCAATACACCAACCCATTGTCAATGTTGAGCGTTGCTGAACCACTTCCATTGTCTGGATTTCACCGTGGCACTGCTGACATTGAAGCCCACCCACATTAACGTGCTGTGCGTGATTAAAATAAGCCAAATCAGGTAAGTTGTGAACACGTACCCACTGGATTGGCTTATTTTCCTCGATAGCCGTATAGATTTTTTGAATTTCTGGAGATTCTTTCTTGATAACTCCGTGGCAATTCATACAGATATTTGCCGAAGGAATTGTTGCAGATTTACCACGGTTAACCCCTGTGTGGCAGTAATTACAGTCAATTTTGTACTGGCCTGCGTGAAGTTTGTGTGAAAAACTGATTGGTTGCTTTGGAGCATATCCTTGTTGGATACCTACACCATACAATCCGTCAAGTGTAGCTTTCGCAGCCATCAAAACAAAGAACCATACAGTTGCGCTACGGATGGCCGAGTTTTTACTCATAGCGACTAGCCCATTACGTAATTTGTCTCCCAAAGAACTACCTTCACTAGTTCCTACTTCTCCACTAACTGCTTTTGAAAGAATTGACACAATCGCAAGCAATACACCAAGAACTAGCAACATTACTAACAGTAAAGCCACAAGAATATAAGTAAACAAGTCTGATGACTCACCTGATGCTGAGCCTGCTGCTGCAGTAGCGCCTGCTGCCGCTGGAGCAGCTGCCACTTCTGTGTTTGCTTTTTCAATGTAAGCTAAAATGTCTTTTACTTCTTTGTCACCAAAAGCAGGGAAGGCTGTCATTTGTGCTTTGTTAAATTTATTGTACAAAGCAACAGCATATTCATCACCCGACTGAATAACTCCGTTAGGGTTTTTAATCCACTTAACGAGCCATGCTAAATCGCGACGTTGTTGAATACCTTTCAAACCAGGACCTACGACCACTTCATCTTTAGGCGAATGACACGCCTTACAGTTGTTATTAAATAGCGATTCGCCATTTGCGGCATCCCCATCTTGTGCTACTGCATTGAATCCAACCGTAGTCAAAACAGCTACAACTAGTAGCCGACTGATGTTGCGCACTTTTTTGAAAAATGAACTACTTTTCATTCGTGTATGAATTAACAAAAACATGATACTTCTTGACCCTACAAAAGTAATGCACTAATAGATACGTGCCAAAGTATTTCTATTCTTAATTTGCAATAATTTAATTATTTAGACTCCTTCTAATTAAAGGAAAATAGCTCTTAAATCCTTTTTTTATTTCATATTTCGCGGAAAAAGGGCAAGTTTAAAAACAAAAATACCATTTAGCTTACGAAATAAGGTTCATAGCCAAATGGTATTTTTCTTAGAAGAAATATATGTTATGGAGGTCCCGAGCGGATTCGAACCGCTGTACGAGCTTTTGCAGAGCTCTGCCTAGCCACTCGGCCACAGGACCAAAAATCACTCGAATATCAATCTAAAATATGATTGAACTTTTGTTTAAAAGTTTACAACTATGTAACTAGCTGATATCCGAGTGCAAATGTAGTGATTATTTTTTAATAATCACTATTCTGTGTCTGTTTCTTTTGAAACTTTCTTTGGAGCAGCCGATTTTTTCTTCTTCTCTCCTTCTTCAAGTTGCTCTTTCAATGCTGAAAGTGCCTCAAGATCACCCAACGTAGCTTTTTCTACTTCCTTAGCTTTCTCAACTTTCGCTGGTTTCACTTTTTCTTCTACTTTAGGTTCTTCTTTTTCTTGCCAAGTTTTTGAATGCGAAAGAACAATACGTTTTTCTTCTTTCAAGAACTCAGTTACTTTGAAGTCGAGTGATTCGCCTATTTCTGCTACTGAACCATCTTCTTTAGCAAGGCTTTTCAACATGGCTACCCCTTCAATACCGTAAGGTAATTCAAGAGTCGCAACTTTGTCACCTTTACCAACGACTGTACACTTATGAACTGAACCTACTGCGAATACAGATTCAAATGTATCCCATGGGTTTTCTTCAAGGTGTTTGTGGCTCAACGATAGACGACGATTTTCGGCATCAAGTTCAAGAACCATTACTTCTAGTTCTTCACCCACTTTGATAAAATCACTTGGGTGCTTGATTTTCTTCGTCCATGAAAGGTCAGATACGTGAACTAGACCGTCGATACCCTCTTCCAATTCAAGGAAAAGACCAAAGTTAGTCAAGTTACGAACTACACCTTTGTGTTTGGTCCCTACTGCATATTTGTCAATGATTTCTTGACGAGTCCAAGGATCCGCTGTCAATTGCTTCAAGCCAAGAGACATTTTACGCTCGTTGCGATCCAAAGTCAAAACAACTGCTTCTACCTCGTCACCGATTTTCAAGAAATCTTGTGGATTACGTAGGTGTTGTGACCACGACATTTCTGAAACGTGAATCAAACCTTCTACGCCTGGCATGATTTCAAGGAAAGCACCGTAGTCTGCTACGTTTACTACTTTACCTTTTACTTTCGAGCCAACTTCTACCTCAGCAGCAAGGGCTTCCCAAGGATGAGGCTGGAGTTGCTTCATACCAAGTGAAATACGCTTCTTGTCTTCGTCGAAGTCAAGTACTACTACGTTGATTTTTTGGTCAAGGCTCAATAAATCCGATGGATCGTTGATACGTCCCCAAGAAATATCTGTAATGTGCAACAAACCATCAACACCACCTAAGTCAATGAATACACCAAACTTAGTCATATTCTTAATTACGCCTTCAAGTACTTGGCCGCGCTCAAGGTTTGTAAGAATAAGTTGACGTTGTGCTTCAAGGTCTTTCTCGATAAGAACTTTGTGAGATACCACCACGTTGTTGTTAGCGTGATTGATTTTCACAACTTTTACTTCCATTTTCTTACCTACAAAGATATCAAAGTCGCGAATTGGCTTAACATCAATTTGTGAACCTGGCAAGAAGGCCTCAATACCGTAGATATCCACAATAAGACCACCTTTCGTACGACGCTTCACAAAACCATCGATAACCAAATCTTCGTCGAATGACTTCTGGATGTTATCCCAAGCAGTGATAACGCGTGCTTTTTTACGTGAAAGAACCAACTGACCGTTAGGGTCTTCCTGGTTTTCAATATATACTTCAATTTCGTCGCCGATTTTCAGATCCGACAAATCACGGAATTCTGAACGCGGTACGATACCGTCAGACTTTGAACCGATGTTCAAAATCACTTCGCGGTCATTCATACCGACCACGACTCCTTTTACTACTTCTTTTTCGGCGACGGGAGCAAGAGTCCCGTTGATCAATTGTTCCAATTGGGCTTTTTCCGCTACTGAATAACCGCTACCAAAGCCACGGTTGTCAATTCTATCCCAATCAACGTTAGCTAATTGAGCTTTACTCATGATAAATATTGAAATTGCCTTTCATACATCAACCTATCGGCATTTAGGTTGAACTTTAGTGAAACGAATGCCCGCCTTTTGCAAAACGGAGTGCAAAGGTAGATGATTTCCCAAAAAAATGCAATTGTTTAGTAAAGCTTTTCTCTTTTCGCTAAGAATGGCATCCACGACTCCTCGACAGCCCCTGAGTAGTCTCGCAGAAATAAAACAAAAGAGGGTTTGAACGGGCGGTGACGCATCAACATCATCGCTTCTTCAGGGGTACAATCGCCTTTTTTTGCATTACAGCGTTTACAGGCAGTGGCAAGGTTTTCCCAGCTACTTCGGCCTCCTCTCGATTTTGGCATCACATGGTCTAAGGTGAGGTCTTCGGTTGAATTACAGTACACACAACGGTGTCCATCTCGTTTGAAAATATTTTGCCGAGTAAGCATTACCCCTTTGTAAGGAAGATTAATGTAGCGATTCAGTCGAATCACTGTAGGCATTGGGAAAGTGGTGCTGATTGTTCTTAAATGATACGCAGACGACTCTGCAACCAACTCCGCTTTGTCTAAATAGACGAGTAAAAATGCTTTAGGAACCGAACAAATGCCTAAAGCAGAGTAATCTTGATTCAAAATTAAGACTTTCCTACCCATACCGACACTAGGTTTTTTGAGGTTTTTGCAATGTACAAAATTCTAAGGTAATAATCTCTCTTTCAGTATTATATTAACAATTTACTCATTTTTTTAAAAATTTGAGGAGAGTATGGGAACAAATTTATAAACACCAAATGTTTACTGAACACTGTTTAGTAAATTAAAGGATTTAAACTTCAGTAGTATTTCATGGGTATTTTAGAGCGAAAAGAAAGAGATAGAGAAGACATGCGACGCCTCATTTTAGGGGCGGCACGGCAGCTTTTTTTGGAGCAAGGGTATGAAAAGACAAGTATTCGAAATATTGCAGACGTAATTGAGTACAGTCCTGCTACTATTTACCTGTATTACAAGGACAAAAACGAATTATTTTTTGCACTACACGAGGAGGCCTTCCTAAAACTAATGGAAGAACTTAGCACATTAAGTGAAGTGCGTGACCCTTTTGCCCGTTTGATAGAAATGGGGCATCGGTATATCAAATTTGCTATTGAAAACCCTGAGTTATACGACCTTATGTTTATTATGAATGCTCCTATTGAAGCCTTAGCATGTCGCAATGAAGTATGGGAGGATGGTCTAAAATCATTCGGATTGCTCAAATGGGCGATTCAGGAATGCTTAAACGCAGGGTATTTTAAAAATACAGATATCGAAGTATCTGCCATTACTATTTGGTCATACATGCACGGGCTTGTTTCTATTTATCTGAAAAACCGCATGAGTATGTTTCAAGATAACCAGCAACTTCAACGGATGCAACAATCGTTTGTATTGTTTACCAAAATGATAAAAGAAACCCTCTAAATAACTATCTATCAGCCATGAACTTTTTTCTTTCCATTCCGTTGGTACTTATATTTTTAGGCATTTCACTCCTTCATTTTTACTGGGTTATACACCTATCAATTAAAAAATTACAGCCATAAAAACCTTGATTCTATCTCCTCCTCCTCTGGAACTATTTTTAGCCCCCCTCTCTTTTTTGTCTATTTATGAACACTGTTTATTAAATAATATATGATTAGAAATATCTATCTGTGGTTACTGATTTTTAACAGTTTAGGAGCAGTAGCCCAACAATCGGCCATTTTGGAAGCTTACGTACAAGAAGGAGTACAAAACAACCTTTCGCTCAAACAAGAAGGACTTGAAATCCAAAAAGTAAATGAGGCCATTGTACAAGCAAAATCACTTTTTTATCCAAAAGTAAGTTTCAATCCCACCTATTCTTTAGCTGCGGGTGGGCGGCGGTTGGCATTTCCTGTTGGGGATTTGTTAAATCCTGTATACACGACGCTCAATAAGCTGACCCAAACCAACAATTTTCCTCAAGTGGAAAATGTCAATGAGCTGTTGGCGCCTAACCATTTTCATGACACCAAATTGAGCTTTCAATACTCAATTTATAACCCCGAAATTCAGTACAATTACCTGATTCAGAAAACCTTGCTATCGGTGCAAGCAGCTCGTAAACGGGTTATAGAAAATGAATTGAAATATACCATCGAAACAGCCTATTTTCAGTATTTACAGTCGCAGGAGGCGCTGCAGATTTTTGAAAATGCGAAAAAAACCTTGCAAGAACTTGTACGGCTCAATCAGAAGCTTGTTTCTAATAATGTGGTTACCAAAGACGCCGTGGTAGGTGCGGAGTATGAGCTAAGTAAACTTGAACAGCAAGCGATTGTGGCCTCAAAAAACTCAAACGTCGCCAAAGCCTATTTTAATTTTTTGCTCAACCGTGAGCTTGGAAGTAACATCAAAATAGATTCGCTGCTTTTGGCGTCCAATCAAAAACAATTTATTGCCCCCTCCCCTGCTTTAAGTTCCTTGACTAGCTTAGCCAGCCAAAATCGTCAAGAATTAAAACAGCTTTCTCAATCTATTTTAGCCTCACAAACGGCCATAACGCTTCACGAAAAAGCCGCTAAACGCCCCTCCGTTTTTATTGGCGGAAATACAGGTTTTCAGGGATTTGGCTATACATTTTCAGGACAAGCTTACCTTATTACCCAAATAGGTTTACAGTGGGATATATTCAAGGGGTATGAGCGTAAATCGAAAATCCAACAAGCCAAGATTCAAACAGAAATGCTAAGGACAAAGCAATCTGAGGTCGAAAAACAAATTGAACTTCAAACGACTCAAGCCTACTTTGAGCTTCAGGCAGCCAAAGAATCAATGAAATCGTTGGCCGACGGTGTCCGCAAAGCCGAGCAATATTTCAAGGTCATCGACAGTCGTTATCGAAACGGCAACATTCTCCTCATTGAGTACGTAAAGGCTCAAAATGAATTGTTAAACGCGCAGTTACAAGAGTCTTTGGCTCAATTTGATATTCTTTCTAAACAAGCTACCCTCAACAAAATTACGGCCATTAATTAATTATTTTTCTCTGACTATGAACTCTTTACATAACACATTTCGCTTATTAAGTAGCTCATTATTATTGAGTTTAATTCTGATAAGCTGTAATAAAAAGGACGAAAATCAACAAAAAACCACTGAAACCGATGAAGTATTGGTACCCGTTTCGCTTACCAAAGTAGCCCAAGCTACTCGTTCAGAAAGTATCGTTGCTTCTGGGTTGGTGGCATCGTCCGAAGAAGCGAGGTTATCATTTAAAATTGGCGGAATAATCCAAAAAATCTACGTAACCGAAGGGCAAAAAGTCGGAAAAGGACAACTTCTGGCTTCACTCAACACGACCGAAATCGACGCGCAAGTGAATCAGGCCAAATACGGCGTTGAAAAATCTGAGCGTGACTTCAAGCGGGTTGAAAACATGTTAAAAGATACCGCCGCGACGCTGGAGCAAATGCAAAACGTGACAACCGCGCTGGACATCGCCAAGCAAAATCTCCAAATCGCTCAGTTTAACCGTTCGTACGCCCAAATCATTTCTCCCATCGACGGCGCAGTCGTTAAAAAAATGGGGAATGAAGGTGAGTTGACCGGCCCTGGGACACCCATCTTTTACATTACATCCAATCGTCAGGGCGACTGGGTGGTGCGTGTGGGAGTTTCGGACAAAGATTGGGCGCGCTTAAACATTGGTGACAAAGCCAATATTCAGCTAGATGCTTATCCTACAGAAACTTTTGAGGGACGAATTACCAAACTCGCCCCCGCCGCCGACCCCATGAATAAGTTGTATGAAATTGAAGTACGGATTGCGCCCAAAGGAAAGCGTTTGGCCACAGGTCTTTTTGCCAAAGTTGAATTAAACCCTATCCAAAGTCGAAGTTATACCGTTGTACCGCTCGAAGCTATCGTGGAAGGAAACGGTAAAGAGGCATTCGTTTACGTATTGGACGAAACACGCAAAAAAGTAAAGCGTTTGCCTATACAAATCGGCTTTGTGGACGGCGATAAAGTTTTGATTACAAATGGCTTAGAAGGAATTTCAGAAGTAATTACTTCGGGTAACGCATTTCTGACTGAGTCATCTACCGTGATTATAAAATAACGCATTGTTGAACTACTTTTTAATCACGAAAAGACGTTAAAAACCATGAATCTATCCGAATTTTCCGTCAAAAACTGGCAGTTTATGCTGGTGATGTTTGTGGGAGTGGTTGCCCTTGGACTCAACTCACTTTTCACCATGCCTCGCTCCGAAGACCCTACCTTCGAGGCCCCTACATTTATTATATCAGTGATTTACCCTGGTACTGACCCCAAAGACATGGAGGAGTTGGTAGTAGACCCCGTTGAAAAACGCCTCAATGAACTAAAGGATGTCCGCAACATCCGTACGACCATTGACGACGGTTTGGCCGTCTTTCTGTTGGAATACGACTACTCCATTGACAATGACGAAAAAAAGCAAGAAATCGCTCGTGAAGTCAATTCGATGCGGGGTATTTTGCCCAATGACATCTTTGATATTCGTTATTTTCAATTTGACCCAGGGTTGGTCAACATTGTACAAGTAGCTTTGGTATCGGAAGTCGCTTCGTACAAAGAAATGGCTCAATACTCCGAACGTTTGAGAAAAGTACTTGAAAAAAATAAAGACTTACGCGGAGTAAAAGACTACGGATTCCCCAAAGAAAACGTTCGGATTTCGCTCAATGTAGAAAGGATGGCCCAAGAAGGCATTGCGGTCAACCGAGTCTTGGGAGCGTTGCAAAGCGAAAACCTCAACATCCCCGCCGGAAGTGTTCAGGCAGGTGCGCGACGTTTTAACGTAAAAACCAGCGGTGACTACGAATCTCTTGACCAAATAAGAAATACAGTTGTAGCCACCAATGGGCAAAAAATTATTTACCTCCGCGACGTAGCCAACGTTGACTTCAACTACGAAGAAGAAACCAATTTTACCCGACTCAATGGTCGCCGCGCCGTGTTGGTAGTGGCCGCTCAAAAATCAGGGAAAAATATTACCGAAACAGGGAAAAAGCTAAATCAAAGCCTAACCGAATTTGAAAAAACGATGCCGAAGCACATTAAGATGGTAAAGTATTTTGATCAATCGGTGAGTGTAAACCGACGCCTCGAACGCTTTGCCAAAGATTTCGGCATTGCTATTTTGCTGGTGGCGCTCACGTTGCTGCCACTCGGTTTTAGGGCAGCGTTGGTGGTAATGATTTCGATTCCGCTTTCATTGGCAATTGGACTTACAGCCGTCAACTATCTGGGATACAGCATCAACCAATTGAGCGTAGTAGGTTTAATCGTTGCCTTAGGAATTTTGGTGGACGACTCCATTGTCGTAGTAGAAAACATCGAACGCTGGATTCGAGACGGGTTTAGCAAACGTGAAGCTGCCATCAAAGCTACCCGACAAATTACGCTGGCCGTCATTGGTTGTACCGTTACGCTTGTTTTGGCTTTTTTACCTTTGATGTTTTTACCCGAAGCCTCGGGCGATTTTATTCGAAGCCTTCCCACGGCTGTCACCATGACCATCATCGCGTCCATGATTGTATCGCTCACAATTGTGCCATTTTTAAGCAGCCGTTTGTTAGAAAATAGCCACACCAGCAGCGGCAGACCGTCCGAAGGGAATATTTTCTTGAGAGCGTTGAAAAAAATAATTTCTGGTTCCTACAGTCGTTTGCTCAATTGGGCATTACGTAATCCACTCCCTTCACTTTTATTTACGGGAGTCATTTTCGGCGCATCGTTAATGATTCCGAAACAAATTGGTTTTGCGCTATTTCCAAAGTCAGAAAAGCCCATGTTTAGGGTAACGTTTGAAACCCCCGAAGGAAGTAGCCTCAACGAAACCAACCGCGTAGCCCGCTTGGTTGAGAATGAACTGAAGCAAGTCCCTGAGGTTAAGTACTTTTCAACCAGCGTTGGGCGAGGCAACCCTCGGATGTATTATAACGTCATTGAACGCTCTGAGGCAAGCAATTATGCGGAAGTTTTTATCCAACTTCAAGATGAAATTCACCCACCGCAAAAAGATAAAATCATTGACAAACTCCGCGAAAAGCTACGGTACATTCCCAATGCCAACGTGGAAGTAGTTGATTTTGAACAAGGACCCAATACCGAAGCGCCTATCGCCATTCGTGTTTTGGGCGATGACCTGGAGCAATTGCGCACGGTAGCCGCCGACGTAGAAAAGATCTTAAAAGATACGCCAGGCACCATTTACGTCAAAAATCCACTCACGACTCGTCGAACCGATTTACGGGTAAAAATCAACAAGGAAAAAGCCGGTCTGTTGGGAATGTCGATTACAGATATTAACCGCACGATTCGTTTGGCCATCGCAGGTCTAAACATCGGAACGTTCAAAGATAGTGACGGCGACGACTACGCCATCAATGTTACGCTGCCCAAAGGGAAAACCACCACGCCCGATGTTTTAAATAATCTTTATATCAACACATTGACAGGCTCAGCTGTGCCACTTCGTCAAATTGCAGATGTGCAATTTGAAACCTCAACCAACCAAATTCGTCACTTTGACCGAGACCGTTTTGTGACGGTTTCGGCCTTTGTGAAAAGTGGTTTTTTGGTGGACAATGTCTACAACGATATTTTAGCCAAGCTTAAAAAGCATCCTTTCCCGAAAGACTTTAGCTACAAAGCAGCGGGAGAACTCGAAGCCCGTGAAAAATCCTTTGGAGGTCTCGGTACCATCATTTTGATTACTGCTTTTGGGTTTTTAGGGGTGCTAATTCTTGAATTTGGTACATTCAAAAGCTCATTAATCGTACTTTCTGTCATTCCGTTGGGCATTATTGGGGCTTTCACGATGCTCTGGATTGTAGGCTATCCGCTTTCGTTTGTGGCAGTGATTGGACTTATTGCCTTGATTGGAATTGAGGTAAAAAACTCCATTTTACTGGTGGATTTTACCAATCAACTTCGAGAAGAAGGCAGACCGTTGTTAGAAGCTATTCAAGAAGCGGGCGAAATACGCTTTGTTCCTATTGTACTGACTTCACTCACGGCCATCGGAGGGTTGATTCCATTGGCCATCGAAGGCAACCCGCTCTATTCGCCGCTGGCTTGGGTGTTGATTGGGGGCTTGATTAGCTCTACGCTACTTTCACGGATTGTAACACCTGTTTTGTATCGATTGATTCCGCCGAAGGTAGAAAACAAGTCCATGAGTAGGGGATAGATAGAGGATTTTAAAATGTACCAGTTTGAACGATTTCTCCTCAAGTCGTTCAAACTGATACATTTTAAAATTCATGATTTTTATTTTAAAGGCTGATAAATCGTAGCACGTGTATCTACCCGAATTACCAAGCGGCAGTCACCTACTTGGCCACGGGTTTCGTCGCATATACCGTCGTGGAAGGCATCAAAACGGCGTCCATCCTGGGTATTTACTACAAATTTCACCTGAAACGTATCTCCCGAACGAATAGAAGACAACTGAATGCCACAGGCTTGAGCCGCTTGAGCAGCCGTGATATTCACGGTAGAAGGGAGAGTTTCGACTGTACGTAATAGACGGTCGCCAGGAGTAGTCAAGCGACTTGGTAGGGGAGCGTAAGCCGCATTGGGATAGGCGCAGTTGACACCAACACCACAGGTAGTCATACCTGCTGTAAGTGATACACGAGGATTATTAAATCCAATCCATAGTTCGATAGATTTAACTGCAACATTACGGCCAAAATCTTCGCCCTTGAGATTAAACTCAAAATCTGCAGTAGCCAAATTGGCAAAGTTGAAAAACGATTTGCTACGATTTACCTCTGCTACCGCTACAGCACCATTGGGTACTACTGGGATGGGGTCTTTGGTTTGACAAGACTCAAAGACCGTGGCAATACCACCCGAGAAAAACAATAAAAACAAGTATATGAGTGTTCTTTTCATTTTTTAATTCGATTATAAGTGACTGACAATTTTCAAATTCCCAAGCTGTTTCTACAAATCCCAAAAAACGGGAGTAATAAAATTGTTTTGAGCAGGCGAATTGGGATTGGTAGTCAGTTCGCGCAACGAATACAAAAAGCGCAATGGGAATGGATTGACGGGAGCGATGGGGGTCATCAACGTAGGAATACCTGTACGGCGGTAGTCATTGTAAGATTCAATTCCATTGCCATACATCGCAATGTACTTTTGAGTCATTACGAGGTTCAGGCGATCGGCGGGTGTGGTAGCGGCATCGTACTGCGTCAAAATACGATTAACGAAAGCATCAGTCGTAGCCTGCGGAATTTGCGGTCCAATGTTTCCTGGTAATGTCAAAAAAGTATTGATAGCCTGTAAGTGCTGTGTGATACCATTGCGTAAATAAGTACGTGCTTCACCCGTAGTACCGAGTGTAAGGGCAGTTTCGGCCAAAATAAAGTTGGTCAGGTAACTTGTGGCAATCGGAAAAATCCCAGCTCCTGACCCATCCGAAGTACCTACTACTCGGTGAGCAGCAGGGGTATTGGTTCCAGTATTGGTCAAAAACTGCAACGTAGTAGGCAGGTTACGAATCGGGTTGTTATCGTACAGGCCACCATAGGGATAAATACCAAAAGTAGAACGTTGGGCGTTGTCGGCAGGGATACCCGTAGGGTCACCCGTGAATCGGCCGCCGTAACCGTTACCTGTGGTAGTGAAATTAACACCTGCTGTAGCATTTTGACGATAAACATAATAGCGAAGACGCAAGTCGTCAGCATTGAGGAGTCGTTCCATAAAGCCCTGATCCATGTAGAAATCTTTAGTGGCGCGGTATTCACTGATGTGATTAGGATGACGGTTTTGAGGGGTCTCAGTAGTACCAAAACGAAAAACCCAATCTTGTGTACCTGCTGTAATAAGCTGATTGCTAGCAATAAGCGCGTTAATATCGCGAATAACTCGGTCGCGCTCGGCAGGTACAAGGCGGATTTGGTTCAACAGCTTCAGTTTGAGCGTATTGGCAGCACGTACCCAAAGCGTCCGGTCACCACGATAAAACAAATCGGCAGTACCAGGTGAGATATATGGGTTACGGTTGAGATCGGCTATGCCTTCATCAATCAGTCTGAAAAGGTCTTTATAGATATCAGCTCCTTTGTCAAATTTAGGAGTAAGATTAGACTCCCCTTGAGACGCTTCAGTGTAGGGAACATCCCCCCACAAATCCACCATAACGCTATAGATGTAGGCTTTTTCGATTTTAGCTATACCCACATAGCCAAAGCTCTTTGCTTCTGTACCGTTTTTGATGATGATTTCGAGGTCATTGAGGGCTTGGGAATACAGGTTGTTCCAGTTGGTTTGAAAAGTAGCACCAGTATAGTCAAAGCGACTAAACCCACCAATAGTGGCATGCTGCATGATAACCGTAGCTACGCGGTTGAGAGTCCCACCCCCAATATTGACCGCCAACGATACTTGGGTAGCAGGCAGCAATAGCTCCAATACAGGCTGCGAGGGATTGTTGGGGTCGGTGTTTACATCCAAAAATTGGTCGCAGCTACTCATTGCAAATAGCGAAGTAGCCAGTAGAAATATATTTTTTATCTTTTTCATTGTTTGATGCTGTTATTGGTTAGAACGTTACTCTAAGATTGACACCAAAGCGGCGGGTGGTAGGAATGGCCACCAACTCAAAACCCTGTGCATTACCCACACCGAGTGAATTTACTTCTGGGTCGAGGTTCATGTATTTAGGAAAATTGGGAGCTTTGAACCACAGGTTACGACCACTTACCGACAAACTTACCGAGCCAAAAGGTGTTTTGGCAAGCCACTTGGTAGGAATTTGGTAAGCCATCGAAATCTCCCGAAAACGAATCACGCTCGCATCCCACACCCGAAACTCATCGGCCGTACCCTGGCTACCCGCAAACGCCCCCGTACCAAAGAAGAACTCATTGACTGAAATTGGAATGTTGTTAGGTTGTTTTTTACCATCGCTAGTCAAGATAGGCTGGCGAGTAACGGGGTCACCGAGTACCCCCTGTGGAACCCACACTTGGTTGCGGTCTTCGGTGTCGCGGGTGGAGCCACGACTGAGCATTTCGGCCATCGAAACCGAGAGTAAGTCGCCTCCATCACGATAATCCACCAAAGCACTAAGCGAGAAGCCTTTGTACGAAATACTATTGGTAACGCCTATAAAAAAGCGCGGATTGGGGTCTCCTACGGCCGCTTGGCGATCAGCGATGATTGCCTTACCTGTGCGAGGATTGACAAGCAGGTTACCTTCGTCGTCACGCAGATATACGTCGCCACGGATAAGCCCATAAGGTCTTCCTACGACATGCATACTACTGATGGAAGTAGTGACTCCACTGTAGGTCAATTCTTGTGGCCCACCAAGGTCAAGGACGATATTACGGTTACGGGTAAAAGCCGTGTATATATTCCATTTGAAACCGTTAGAGAGTTGTACGGGTGTTAAGTCCAAACCTACCTCCCAGCCTCGATTGCGGACTTTTCCAAGATTAACTACGCGCGTCAAATAGCCAGATGAGGGTGGGACGTCCACCGTAAAAATTTGGGCACTACTAGTTTTGTTGTACCAAGCTAAGTCGATACCTACCCGGTTATTGAAGAATTTAGCCTCTGTCCCAATCTCTAATTCGGTAATTTTTTCAGGCTGTAAAATACTACTACCGAGGCGGTTGCCTTGTGTCATAGTATTGATACCATTAAAAGGCGTACCCGTGTCAATGGGCGAAGGATTACTGATGGTGGGATTAATACTAAATATCGTCTGTGTTTGGTACGCACTGGCTTCGTTACCTACTTGTGTAATACCTGCCCGGAGCTTCCAGAAATTGATACCCGAGGAGTTAAGTTTAAACAAATCAGACAAAACTACCGAGCCATTGATACCCCCATAGAAGTAGCTGCGATTGCCTTTCTGAAGCGTAGAAGATATATCATTACGACCCACGAGGTTGAGAAAGAAGATATCTTTGTGCGAAAGCTGCACATCGGCAAAATGAGCTATAAAGCGCTGTTTGACTAAACCTCCCCCAACGGCTTGCTGCACGCGGGTATTGTCTAAGTCGTTGATACCCGGTACGATAATACCATCACCAAAAACCGATTGACGGTCGGTAACACGCTGGTTGGCGTTCTGCCCCAATATCACCCGTAAGTTAGAGTTGGCAGAAAGCTCGCGGTTAATGGTCGCTAGGAAAGTCCAGTCTAACTCTTGACGGTAGATGTTATCGTCGGTAACGTTGCCATTCGGAAAAATCTCACCACCACGACCATTGACACTGCGGCGGCGGTCGTTGTAGCCATTAAATCCTACTGTCGCTTGCAAGTTAAGCCAAGAAGTAGCGTCAATACCTGCGGTAAACTTACCAAAATAACGGTCCACTTTACTGGTATATGGTGAACTTTCTACCGACCAGTAAGGATTGTCAATACCAAAGCGGTCGTAAATACTACCGCCTGTGATAGGATTACGATAAGGATAGCCCGTCAAATCATAGCTGGTGGGAGTCCACGGCAAAATCTCGATGGCCGATGGCCCCGAGCCAATGCTCGACGTCAGCTGCGGTGATTCTTGATTGGTACTTACGTAGCTTATTGAGCCATTAAGATAAAGGCCATTGTCGAGGGTGGCTTGTCCCCCCAGGCTGAGGCTCGTGCGGTTGATATTGTTGAAAGGTACAATCCCTTTGTTGTCCATGCGAGAGATACCTGCCGAAATACTGGCTTTTTCACCTCCTCCCTGAATACTGAGGGCGTTTTCATAAACATAGCCACGCTCATAAAAATTATCAAAATTGCTTTGCCCAAACGGCTCATATTTAACTCTTTTACCCACTAATTCAGGAAAAACAGCCCCAAAGCGATTAGCCAAAGGATGAGGAATCGAATCAATGGCCGAATAAGGTGCGCCCCAAGAGCCAAACACACCCAAGCGCGTATCCCACTCCGTTCCTTGTCCGTAAGTAGTTTGATACTCAGGTGAACCCGCAATTTTTTCGGTGGAATACGAAGTATTGTAGGCTATTTCTAAGCCTTTTTTACTTTTTATTTTACCATTTTTGGTCGTGATAATGATAGCCCCATTGGCCGCACGCGAACCGTACAAAGCCGCTGCGGCTGCTCCTTTTAGCACGGTCATAGACTCAATATTGTTGGGGTCGAGGTCAAAGGCACGGTTGGTAAACGTGGCCCCTGCCGCAAAGCCACCGTCAGTATTAAAGGTAGAGTTATCAAAAGGAACGCCGTCTACCACAAAAAGCGGTTGGTTATTATTGGACAACGAAGAATTACCGCGAATCGTGATATTAGTTCCCCCCCCTGCTGCTCCGCCAGAACCTTGGATGTTGACCCCCGCTACTTTGCCTGAAAGTGCCCGCAGTGGATCAGGTTCTGATACCTGTTGGAGTTGGTTGCTTTTGATGGTACTCACTGCATAACCAAGGGCTTTTTTCTCGCGCTGAATCCCCGCCGCTGTTACAACTACCTCAGAGAGTTGCTTAGTATCTACGCTCAACTTGACATCAATAGTCGAGGAGTTGCCAATACTGATTTCTTGGGCAGCATAGCCCACAAAAGAAAAAATCAAAGCTTGAGCCGATTGAGAAGTCGAAATTTGATAGTTTCCTTGCGCATCCGTCACGGTACCGTTGGTAGTGCCTTTGACTACTACTGAAACACCAGGCAGGGGGATATTATCTTCTGCTCCAACTACCTTGCCTCGAATCATTTTTTGCTGGGCATATACTACCACTAGGCTGCAAACGAACAAAACTAAGCTTAAAAGTATTCGTTTTCTCATAAAAAAAGAATGTTAGATGATGAAGTGTAATATAAAAATAGTATCCTATGTAAACTTATATTTGAAAAATTTGTTCCAATAAATAATTAGAAAGTTGAAACTATATTTGGTTTTTACTATACTTTATCAAAATTGTTACAACACTGCGTACTGTCCATCAACGACAAATCCTCGTAAGAAACCGTCCGAAACTTAATCGCTTCTGACAAGTGGCTCACGACCGAATCGTTGAGCGTAAGAGCAGGTAAAGGCACCAAGAGTAAAACCGCCATTACTTTTATCAGCAACGGTGCAAGGAGGACTTTTTTCATGGAAGTTCGGGGTAATTTATTGATAATAAAGTGTATTCAACGCTATTTACGAACTAATGCCACAACATCAAACGGTACTGAGTGCTTTTCGTCAGCAGGATGGGCTACACGATTTACCTCCTCCCATTCCTCGGCCATTAGTTCTTCAAAATACGCATCTCCTTCAAAATCAGCTCTGACTTCGGTCAGGTAAAGTTTATTCACCAAGGGCAACATTTTACGGTAAATCTCCGCCCCACCAATCACAAAAGCTTCGTCGGTTTGGGTCTGTTGCGCCACTGCAATAGCCTCTTCGACTGAATGAACGACCACTACGCCTTCATGTTTCCATTCTTTACTGCGAGTAATCACAATGGAAGTACGATTGGGCAATGGTTTTCCAATGGAGTCAAACGTTTTGCGCCCCATGATGATGGGATGACCCGTGGTAAGGCGTTTAAATTGTTTTAAATCATTGGGCAAATGCCAAATCAGCTGGTTATCGCGCCCGATAACGCCGTTTTGAGCAACGGCTACAATCAAGGAAAGAAGCATAAATTTAAATAAGGTTCCTCGTTTTATATCTTAAAGGGTAACAATTTGTTGGTTAAAGGCATCATAACGATACTTCATAATTTCACCCGATTGAATCAAGTCAATCGCTTGAACTATGCTATTTAAAGGAGCAATAAACCACTCTCTGGGCGTATGACGTACCCCTTTTTTGTCGAATATATCAATCTCCAAGCAGGATTTCCCAAAGAAATTATGTAGTAACTGTTCCAGTTTCTGGGGGTTTAGATTGTAGCAACTAAAATAAGTAATGACTTGTACATCAGCCATCAGAAAAGTAGGTTCTTCTTTTGCATTTTTTATTCGTTCTTCCACCTCCGTTTTAGAAAAACCAATCTTGTACAAATTAGCAATTTGTCGAATTGCGGAGTTCGTACTTTTTGATTTGAGTACGTAAATAAACCCTGTCTGTAGGTCTTCCTCGGCAATAGCAGCAAATGTTGCTGCTACCCCGTCTTCATTTTCTGTTACTACTTGTCCGTTGGCATACAAAATCTTTTCTACCGAGCGTTTGAGCATATTCGACTCTGTTCCGTTCTCGAAAATACATCGTGTGCGCCCATCTTCCCGAACGCGTTTACCATCAGGCTTGTAATGCTCTTTCTGAGATATATTTATTTTTTCGAGCAAAAATAAAATACCGTTATGGACATAATAGACCCCTTCACGCAAATTATTTTGCTTAAAATCAACCAATTTTCGCTTTCCACTTGCCAAATCTCGTTGCACCTCCTTGAAGCGGGGTTCGTACTTATCAAAGTCTTTACAAGATTTTCGCCTTGCTACAAACTCCGCCTCGGCCCGCTCTCGTTCGAGTGGGCGCACGTTTTTTAATTCAAACAAGCCCTGCGTATCTTCGTCAAGAAGCCCAAACTCATCTTCGGCAAAAATATCATCAAGCGACGCTGCGGGCTTGGTCGTCACTTCGGGCAGTAGTCCAAGACGGTCGTATGCCCGCAATTGTTCTATCTTGGAAGGGTTTTCTCGAATCCCTCTTAAGCGGGCATACAGAGAGCGTTCGCTGCCGTGATTAGGGTGAGGTTCGCGTTGGTGTTTTTCATAAAACTCATTTAACTCCGCAAACGACGCTATCAGCCGTTCGTCATCGTTGCGTACGGCACTTACTTTGGGTTTGATGTCGAGTAAGCCAAACTCGTCTTCTTCATCAAAAATATCTTGAAGCGTTTTTTTCTTATCCATTGGCTCGCTTGCGTTTTTGCTCTCGTATATAAATCAGCACTTCTGCCATGCGTCGTTCCAGTGGGTCATTGGCCGTCAGTAACGGTTCTCTCCCTGTCTTTGCCCTAAATTCTTTAATTTTAGGCCACAAAAGTACAGCTTCTTCCTCCGAAACTTGAATGCGCGTGGCTTCGATGCTGTCTTGAATCACTTTCAACACTTTGGTCGTTACTGATTTTGACAGCACCTCAAACGCTTTCTGAAAAGGGTTGATACTGTCGATGAGGTCGATGTGGAGATTATCAATGTTCACAAACCTATCCGCCATTCGGATAAAACGCTGGTCGCCTACTTCCTTGATTTCGCCGTATTTTACCACCGAGTCGAGCACTACGTGCTGCCGTACTTCTTCTACTTCTTCTTCGCTCAAATCGGGGTACTTGACTTGGATAATCTTCGGAATCAGCACTTCATTGATTACTTCGGGATGAACATTGCCTGGCAGGGCTTTTACGACCGTATCGTCCTGTAAGATAGTAGCTTTCAAATCGTTCAGATCCGACTCCAAAATGTCTTTCACCCGCTTGGAGCTTGGCATTTTGAAGCCGCGCACTTTGATTTCGCCCGCTTCTGCTTTGTCTTCGTCCGATAGCTTAGTTTTGAACTTGAAGTTGGGTGCCAACACCTGTTCCATCAGCAGCGAGGCCGTAATGGCTTTGAGCATGTTGTTGACCGACAACGTCACCTCGTCGGTGGCCGCGTCGGGTTGGGCAATGAGGTTCGTAAATTGTGCGTGGGTTTTGTTGGCGCTGTCGCGGGTACAACGTCCGATGATTTGGATGATTTCGGTCAACGAACCACGATAGCCCACCGTAAGGGCGTGCTCGCAAAAAGGCCAATCAAAGCCTTCTTTGGCCATCCCCAACGCAATAATCAAATCCATGTCGTCGGCACTTTTGAGATTACGCAGATAGGCCGTGATGCGGTCGCGGTCGCGTGGATTGTCGTTGACCAAATCGGCTACTTTGATGCGTTTTCCGTCGGTGCGACGTACCACCGAAATCACGCCCGTGTCGGCATCTACACCCGCTATTTCGCCAATGCTGTCCAGAATGATGTCCACTTCTTTGTGTTTGTCTTTGGTAGACTCGCCCGAATTGACGTTCGGAATGTGGAGAATCGTCTTTTTGTCGGTATCCAAAATTTCTCCAATGGCCGAGGTATAACGTCCTGTATAAAAATGATACCCGATTCCGAGCGATTTGAGATAGGTATAGCCGTTGAGTTGCTCGTAGTAGTTATAGGTCACTTTGGTAAACTTGGCTTCGTCGTCGGGGAGTAACACAGGCACACTATCACCCCTGAAATACGACCCCGTCATGGCTACAATGTGCGCATTGGACTGGGTCATGACGTTCCGCAGGAGTTCGCCCAGGCGGTTGTCGCCCTCGGCTGATACGTGGTGAAACTCATCTATGGCCAACAGTGTATCGTCAAACGCCCCCGCTTCTACTTCTTCAAACCCAAAGCGCAGCGTAGCGTGGGTACAAATCAAGATTTTTTCGTCGTTGGCCAAAAAATTTTTGAAGGCTTGCACCTTGCTACGACTTCCGTCTAAGCCTGGGGTACAGAGATTGTAGGCGGGGTTGGGTGTCCAATCGGCAAAAAAACCAAAAGCAGTGAGGGGCGTGGTCTCAAACGACCCACCGATGGATTTTTCGGGTACGGCCACAATCACTTTTTTGAGCCCTTGGCGGTAGAGTTTGTCCAAAGCAATAAACATCAACGCCCGCGATTTGCCCGAAGCAGGCGGGGCTTTCAGCAACAAATAGGGCGCATCTCGGGCGGCGTAGGCTTTTTCTTGCATCTCGCGCATTCCGAGTGGGTTGATTTTGGCGCTTTGACCCGTTTGGGCATAACTGACGTGGACAGTATCGGGCATTTTCTATGGCTCTCTGGTTTTATATTTTTGATTGGGATAGTTATCTGGATGAAGCTTTACTAAATCTCTTTTTTAGCCGTTTTAGCCGTTGTTGGTGTTTTCACCAACAACCTTTCTTGCTTCGCATTAGCCGTTGTTGGTGTTTTTCACCAACAACCTTCTTTACCTTCTTGCTTCGCAAAATGCCATCAAAGGCATCAGTAATCTTCCATATAATGACTTAAAAACCCAAAGTCATCTTGACTTAACTCATAAAAACGACACGATGAATACCAATAATCTTGTGGGTGTGGGGCTAAGTTCCATTTCTCTTGTAACGGATTGTTATGAATGTATGTCAGTTTTTGCTCAACTATTTTTCGGTCGTATAAATCAACACTGAGAGCGTTTCGTTCCCAAAACTGGTATCTCCTGTCACGTAGATTGACTTCAAAATGTTGCAAAACCTGTGGATGATTTTTTTGTAAGTCAAATCTAATTTGTTGAGCTGTATATTTCAAAAAATCGCGTTGTACATCTTCTAATAAAAAATCAGTACTGATACGCCAAACAATATGTATGTGGTTAGGCATAATTACAAATCCATAAATTTTCACTCTTTTTTCTCTCACTAAAAAAGCCATACTTTCCAGTACGATTTGTTTGTACTTGTCAGGCTTCAATAAATGTTTCCACCAAAGTATGGTTGCCGTAAAAAATTGAATATAATGTTGATTCATTTTTTCTTGAATTAGCGCCATTTGATTTGTTGGTGATAACACCAACAAAGGCATAAAGTAACAAGCCTCTTTAGCCATTGTTGGTCTTTTGACCAACAACCTCTTTTTTTATCGCTATTGGTTTAAGCCACAAATTGGTTTGTTGGTGGTAACACCAACAAAGGCAAAACAAGCCTCTTTAGCCATTGTTGGTCTTTTGACCAACAACATCCTTTTTTATCGCTATTGGTTTAAGCCACAAATTGGTTTTAGCCACTAGCCACTGTTGGTCTTTTGACCAACAACCTCTTTTTTTGTCGCTATTGGTTTAAGCCACAAATTGGTTTGTTGGTGTTACCACCAACAAAGGCAGAAAGTAACAAGCCACTTTAGCCATTGTTCGTCTTTTGACCAACAACCTCTTTTTTTATCGCTATTGGTTTTTAGCCACTGTTGGTCTTTTGACCAACAACATCCTTTTTTATCGCTATTGGTTTAAGCCACAAATTGGTTTGTTGGTGATAACACCAACAAAGGCATAAACAAGCCATTTTTAGCC
>JACCEC011702489.1_pt1 | contig 41347 bp, 32 predicted proteins | sample 7450121 | NCBI WGS metagenome assembly JACCEC01 (sample SAMN15323455, study PRJNA562643) | freshwater metagenome | isolation source: river surface water | place: USA:Blue River Watershed | collected 2017-08-18 | reverse complement strand
CGTTCGTTAACGGAATTAACCAGACAAATCACTCCACCAACTAAGAACGGCCATGCACCACCACCCATAGAATCAAGAAAGAGCTCTCAATCTGTCAATCCTCACTATGTCTGGACCTGGTAAGTTTCCCCGTGTTGAGTCAAATTAAGCCGCAGGCTCCACTCCTGGTGGTGCCCTTCCGTCAATTTCTTTAAGTTTCAGCCTTGCGACCATACTGAAGTGCCAGCTGGAGAACGTGCCCGTCGCGAGCGCAGCGAGCTGGGTGTGGGGCTTGCCCCACCTCGTTCCCCCGATATCCCCCTCATTTCCCCTTTTCGCCGGGGTCGTGGGAGGGGGTGTGTCGGAACCCAAAGACTTTGATTTCTCATAAACAGTTCATCGGCCAAACAATGCTTCGTAGAAGTTGTTGGCCATGTCGCGGATTCCCTTCGCGATGGCATCGACGGCGGCATTTTCGGTGGCGGAGTCGATATTGATGGCATCGTGGGTGGGAACGTTGTCGTGTTGGGTCATGTTGAGGGGGTTGCCATGCCGGTCGTATTCGGGGAGTATGATGGTGGTATTCAGGCGGTTACCGGCGGCGTCATATCCGAACATGTTCAGGATCGGTCCGTCGGTGCCGTTCTCGATGTGCACGTTGGGACGCGGGTGCCGCAGTTGGATGAAAGGTGGATCGGTCAGAATGCGCGGACTGGTGGGCAGCGGCACGAACCCTATGGCTTGGTGAGACTCTTTGTCGCAGACGAAGAAGCGGAAATAGGACAGCGCGCGTTTGATGTCGTTGCGGGCTTTGGGCGGGAGGGTGATGGTTTCGTCGATCAAGCGGATGGTTTGTCGAATGCCATGCACCGTGGCGTTGTTGTATTGCTCGGGCGTTTGCTGCACAGGGAGATTCGCCCATAGATTCCAAAATTCGCGTTGGTGGTCCGGTTGTAGAAACATGACGAAGTGTTTGATGACCCAATGGAAATCGAGGCGGGGAATGTCGGTGGGATGGATGTGTCGGTACAGCGCTTCGTATTCGTGGAAAAACACGGCGAGGGCAATGTCGGCGGGGGGCGAGGATGGTACCGACATGTTGTTGTAGAATCCGTGGGGATAGAAACTGAACTGCGGGGATTGTTGCGTCGACGGCGGGAGCACGGCGGTGAAGGTGAAGGTTTGGGCCGACCGGATGAATTGTTGCAGGGTACGGGGCGGAGCGGGCGCGTGGTGGGCGACCATGACGAACATGTACAGCAACATCCACAGCGCCAACCGCACGGCGGCGATGGGGCCCGACCAGGGATTGGTTAGTGGACGTTTGCGCGTGGAGGCGTTTCGTTTCATTTGCGTGTGGACAATCACCAGCGATTTGTGCATCAAGGTACGGATGCCGCGATGACCGAGCATCAGTGCGAGATTGGGATAGGCGTCGGCGAGGGATTCCAACTTCTCGATGAGTTTGGGATGGGCTTGGGTGGCATCGAGTCGGGCGATGGTATCGAAGTCGTCGGAATTGGAAATGAGTGCGTAGAGTTCCTTGACCACAGCTTGTTGTCGCGCATCGAGTCGCGCGATGTTCAGAGACACGGGATGTGCCGCGCGACGTCGGGTATGCATGGGGATGGGTTGTTCGGTCCCGATCTCCAATGGCGGCGCGGCGGTTGCGGCGGCGGGCGCCGAACCCTTGTTCCAAAACGACACGACGACGGGATCCACCGTGCGAAGGAAGGAGGGTTGCAAGAAGGAGAAGGTGTAGGGGGGGCGATGGCCACTGACGAGACAGGGAAATAACGGGAAGGCGTGTGGGAGCGCTTCGGTTTCGCGGAAGTCGCTTTCCAAGACGAGATGGAGCCAGTGCCATCGCCGCACGAGGAGAAATAGCCAGAGGACGAGATAGAGGCATGTGTTCAAGGGCGTTTCGAGGTCGTCGTCGGCGGCGGCGGACAAATACGTGCTGAGCGCGCTGATGGGGATGTTGGGGAAAAGACTGGCTACGTTGAGGAGCTTGGTGTGGATGCTTCTGTACTGTTTCGTGTAGGTGAGGAAGAGGGGGTGGTTGAAGGGCACCTCGGAAAGTTTTGCGCGTATTTCGAGACCTCCGTTCGCGGGCAAATCCTGAAAATAGCGATAGATGTTGGCAGGGTTCGGATCGCCGAGCCAGGGCGACGGAGTGGTTTCGGTGGGATTCCAGAATGCGCGCAACCGTTGATCCAAGGCCGTGGTGTTTCCCGTGGACGGTGGAGAGGTCCAGGTCACGCCGGTCGGACTCGGGGTCGGAAGTTGTTGCAAGATCACTTCGGTATGGATGTGGTGCATGGCGGCGGTGAGGGTGGCCGAAGTGAGTTGTGTCGAATAGAGACATCGAAGTTGCGACACGACAAAAATCAAATTCAGCAAACATTGGCCGACGTTGGATTCGGTCGGATTGGCAAACAATGTTTTCAGATATGTGGAGAGCACATAGCCCAAGGGCAGTTTGCGCTCGCGGCCAATGTTCTCAGGTAACAAGGCTTGGACCGTGCTCATGTTGTTTTTACTTCTCTACGCGGGCGTGGCGTCAGCGAGACGTGGTTTGGTGGTTCGGGATCTTTTCTTTCCGGCCCCCTGTCCGGCCCGGAAATGGAGACAGCAAGGCAGTAGGCGGCGTCAGCGAGACGTGGTTTGGTGGTTCGGGATCTTTTCTTTCCGGTCCTCGACCCGGCCCGGGTGTGAACAAACAACAAGGCGTCAGCGAGACGTGACTGAACAATTAATTCTTATGAGGTTTTCCTACGGCGTATTTGCGCGCCCAATCACTGAACCATTTCACATGCAACAAGCAGGCCAAGGCAAAAATGCATGCAATCGGGGACAGGAGGGTCACGGTTTCTAGCCGCACGAGTTCAAACAAGACATACGCATGAAACAAAATACGCAAAACAAAAAACGACACGCCAAAGCCCCAATCGCTGCGTAGACCGGGCACGATGCATCCTTGGGCGAGCACATACGTCGGCAATTCTTCGATCATCATGATCATGAAAAGATTTGGATAGGGTGCGGGATGTCCCCACCCGGTCAGCGCCAAGATCATGACGACAATGAAGAATGGATGATGAATCCAGGTCAGCAGCCACGATTGGTCGCGGGGATACCACACGCGGCCGTTGGCCATGTCCATGAAGTTGGCCACGGCGAAGAACACGCAAATGTGTTGACTCCAAGACGTGCTGGCAAAGACGTCTTCTGGCGCGAAGGAGAGACCGTGTGTAGCAATCCAGGCGGCACTGAGGAGACTCAACAAGCCCGCATTCACGCCGGTGATCCACCACGCCAACCGTTTGGGGAAGTGTGTCCAGACGCGATTGCCAAACGCCGCGATTTGGTACCACACGAGGAAATCCACCACGACCATTTGCCAGAGGGGACAGTCCTCGTCGTCCATGCTCGCAACGAGGAACAGCCAGACGACGAGCGTGATCAAGGTCGATAGTTCGTGGAGGTAGGTGATCGCTGGACCGCAGCGTATGGCAATAATCGCGCCGAAGAGATAGAACAAGGAGCCGATTGTCAGAAAGTGCATTTCAATTATGATTTCTAGTCTTGGAACGTCGGCGGGCGGTTGGTTGCGGGCGAAAGTTTCTGGCGTGACCTTTCCGGAACAAATCCTGCATGTCTCGTTCGATGCCGCGGAGGGTGCCGTCGCCCGGGTGAACCGCGGCCTGACGAGCGGCATCACGGTCGTGCAGAAGTCCAATTCGTCGTCCACCTATGACAGCGGGCTCAATGGGTTCAAAGTCGGCACGTCGTCGTTGCGATTGACGAACACGGGCACGGTGAAAGGGTCCGGCACGGGTTCGTACTGGGTATTGAACAATTTTCTGTTCACGCCGTCGAATTATCCCACCGGCGCGAGTTTCAGTCTGTGGTTTCGCGTGAATTCGTACCCGATGCCATGGACGACGGTGTTCATGATGAACGACGGGGCGCTCAACGACATTTGCGTGGGGTTCAACGACAAACAGCAGTTGTTTTTCGGGAACCATGCGAGCAACAATTTCAACTATACGACGCTCGAAACGAATCGGTGGTACCATTTGGTGCTGGTGTTGCCGATGAGTCCATCGACGAGTTGGCGATGGTATTTGGACGGGAGGGTGATGAGTAATGGGACGGTAAGTCACGGACTGAAGGTGCAGAACTTTGCGGGCAATTTTACGCGGTTCTATTTCGGGGTAACGGCGCCGGACATCTATGAGTGGCAACACTTTGACGGCTGGATCGACGATTTCCGGATCTTCGCCGGCCAGTTGACGGCCGCGCAAGTCGGCGCCTTGTTTGCCAACACCCAAACACAATTATAATGCAACATCCATCCACCATCAACGTCACCGTCGTCAGCCCCGCGCCGCAGCAACATCTCGACGATGAGATTTGGCGGAAGTGGTCGATCCTCGAACATGACCTGATAACGCATTTTCGCAACGAATGGCAGCGCGAGTGGCAACGCCAGAAAACATTCCTGGACGAAGATCATCGCGACCTGAAAGCCAAGTTCTGGCAGTTTGTCGAGCACGGCGCGTTGGACCAGTTGCAAACAAAGGCGGACCGCATTCGCATGGAGGCCGAGGTGAAAATACAGAACCGGTTCCAAGTGCTCGAGCGTCAGTTGAAAGAACAGTTGGTCACTGTGGAAACAACCATGACCGCGACCGTCCAGCGGTTGATGCGGGACGATCATCACATGATGTTGCTGCAGAACGAAGTCCATCGGGCCAACACATACACGGTGACGGCCACGGCGGTATTGACCATCTGGGTGTTGTTGTTGACCGTGTTGTTGTGTGTAAAACTTAATTAGCGGTTTGTTCACCCCCCCCTCCGTCCCGTCATCGCGCAGCGAGACGTGGTTGGCGACACAATTGAAATGTGGTCCCGATTGTTTTCGGAATTGCAATTGGAAACCTATCGATGGTTAAGCGGCGCCGACTGTATGCATTTGCAATACGCCCTGAGCCTTCCGTCGGAGTGGTTGCAGGTTGCGCGGAACATACGTCTGCAGCTGCGGGTAACCATTTTTCAAAAGCTGTGTTTGGATTGTCTGAAACGGTATTTTCAACTCGCGGATCTCGCGACGCTTCGGCGCGTCCAACCGTTTATCTCCGAGTTGGATGTATATCGATTATGCTTGCCGTTCCCTGAGCAGATACATTGGACATGGTTGGAAATTGCGCGGGTGACGCCCATGATGGGGTGGGAAATCATTCGCCATCCAGCAGACTTCCCGTGGTTCGCGAACGACGCGAGGGGATTGTCCATGTCATTGGCGATTAAGGAGACGATTCCACACATTCCTCCCTCCATTGGCCAATTGGAAGTTCGATCTATTACCCCTTTGCGCGACGAAGCGCCATTTTGGATTGCGGGGCCCAGTGATGTATGGCCGTCGGTTCGTCGCCTAACGATATACAATCATACTGGGAATGATTGTTCGTTAACCCTGGCCTCGTTCCCAAATACGGAGCGATGCCTGTTCAGCGACATCCGGAATCTCGGGGTAACGGATTGGCATATGGCGCGGAATTTGGTTCATATCGCCATCAACGGCTACACAAACTGTCCGGAGGTGTTTCTTCCCACGCTCCGGATCCTGCATCTCTACGTTTCGACGCCGGGCTGGATTGCGTTTGCCTGTTGTAGCGAGCAGGCGGACACCTTGACGGAGTTGTTGATTCAGAACTATTCCGATCCGCCGCCCGCAACATGTCGGCCGCTGTCGCAACTGCGCGTGTTTGGGTTCGGCGGAAATGACTTGCCGCGCGAACGCTTGGGTCAGTGGATGCAATATCTGCCGCAGGTAGACGTGATGCATCTCCATTTTGTCGCGATACCGGGCAGCTGGCCACGCAGTCTACGCTGGATCGTGTTTTACCAGGAGGTGGACGCAGATCTGTTCCGGCCGTTGTATCGCGCGGGAATCCGGATCGGAGTGGGTCGGACGACGATGCATACACGGAAACCATGGCGGCTATGGTGGTGGGATTGCGATACGGTGCAAGAATTGTTGGCGAATGGAGACTTGGTATGGACCCGCGCGGCTCCATGTCCTCCCCAATTCCTCTAATCGCGCTGCCGAAGAAGCGAGCGAAGCGAGCGTGACGGGTTTCAGGGCGGAGCCCTGATTCATTTCTCAATAGCGGATGCGCGAATACGAGGTGCGATTGATAGAGGTGGCGTTGTTGCCGGAGTATTTGATGCATGCTATTTTGCCGCAGGGGGTGACGAGTTTCGAGGTGGACGAAGATTGTGTGAAGGTGTTGCCGGAGTGGTTTGTGGACGGCGGCCACGATGTGCGCGTGTTGGAACATGCGCGGGAACATGTGTATGTGTCGATGACGCAAGTGCCGCGGGAGGACGAGGTAGCGCGCCAGATTCCGTGCAAGCACAGGGGCAAAGGAACGATCATGTTGTCGGAGTGTGGGGCGACCGATGAAGTGCAGGTGCGCAAAGAAGACGCGGATCGATTGGGTCTTTCGTATGATCGCACACGATCGATGATCACGCGGACATTTCCGAGGGTTCCCTCCCAAGGTGCGTGGAAATTTGTGATCAAGCCGGCGAGGATAGAGCATGAAGCATCGAGGGCGAACGAAGTGACCGTGGTGGGCCGGGCCGGAGCGTCGATCGATGCGTTTTTGAAATACGCGCCGCCCGAGTACGCCCAGGGACAAGCCATGGGGATGGCGCAACTAGTTGTACGATCGTTTGTGTGTGTGCATATTAATCATTAAGAAGGTTCATGTTCGGTGGTTGCGGCAGTGACCGCGGCGGGAGGATCGCGGCCAAGTAGCACGCGGTGGAAAATGGCAAAGTTGGGGTTGTCGCCGCGCGCGTAGACGGCGAAGACTACGGTATCGAAGTAGTGGCCGAACTTTTGGAGAGCTTGAAAAAAGAGCCGCGCGACGACCTGGGGGGGATTGTGGTAGGCACCGCAGCCGAGGGCGCCCAAGACCAGTTGGCGGTAGCCGTAGGCCGCGGCAAAGTAGAGCAAGGTTTCGATTTTAGCCAGGGTGACTTGGGTTTCCTTGGCGGTGAAGGTTTTCTGGTCTTCGGGCAAGCGTAAGGCGGAAACGGCGATCATGTCGACGAGACGCACGCGTTCGGGCGGCAAATCTTGGTAGGACCCGGTTTTCAGCACAGCGACGCCGGGGGTGAAGACGAATTCGTCCTTGTTCAGGGGATAGAGTTCGCGGCCGCGATGACACCCGTAGTCGGTCTTGCGAAACAATTCCTCTTCCTGGGCAATCGCGCCACGGGCAACGCCGCCGCCGAATTCTTGGTAGGACGCCAAGTTCAGCACCAAGGGCGGTTTGGTGGGTACGAGGGGCAAGGCCAAGATGGTGTCAATGACGTCGCGGTTGACGACACTGACGGTGGGGACATGGCGCACGGAGACGGGATGTGGAGTGGGAATGTCGCGCAGTCGGTATTTGACCGATGGGGCGAACGTGGTGGTGCGAAGCCGCGCCTTGGCCAACACATCTTCGTACTGCGCGATCCGTTTCAGTTGTTGCTGTTGGTGATGGTTGCGCGGTCGTTGCGGAGTCGACGACATGGGAATCGGTTGTTGACTCCCGGGTGTTCGGAAGACGTCCGTTTGTTGTTGTTGTTCATTTTGCAAATGCTGGCTGCCCGTATCGTAGTGGTGTTCATTGTCTTGTTGTTCGGCGCAGTGCTGACGATCGTGATAGTAGCACAGTATCGTCACGCTATGATAAGATCCATTCATATACACATGTTGGTCATCGGACTGGTTGCCGCCGTCGTCTTGGTAATCCTAGGGGTTGTGTTGATCCTGGTCGACGGTGCGTCGCCACAGTGTCGAGAGACGTGTGAGGTACAGCCATGTCGATTGCTGAATATCACAACGCGTCGCTTCGAGGAGGGAGATTGTCTCTGTCGGGGCGTCTTGGGCGCGTACTGTGAAGAGTCGGTGTCTTCGTCGCGGTCGACGGTGGTAAGGGAAGTAGGTTTCTGGATGGCGATTGTGGGCGCGACGGTGATTGTGATTTCCGCAGTGTTGGTCGATTTTCGTCTGTCACAACGGCCACCCGCACATTTGGTCCATTTGGTCCATCCGGGGGCGTAAGGCGTCAGCGAGACGTGTCGGGCAGAAATTCTAACGAAATGGCGGGCGGAATGCATAATACTAATGTTGGAATGGTTGTTGTTGATCTATATCGGGCTCGGCATCGTCGTCTTTACCGCTCTCGGGACCAGTATTTGGTATCGGCGGCCGGAGTATTGGGTGGGCCCGCTCTCGTTTCTTGTCGGGACGATGACTATTATGCTCATGTACGCTTGTAGTCTCCGCAGTTTACGCCGCGCGCGAAAATGTTCCCGCCGCAACTCAAACACTGCCGTGGTTGGACGTTAGCCGCCACCGATCAACTGTTGGCTGCATGTGCTGGCGGTGTCCGGAGTTACGGCGCCAGCGAGACGTGGATTGTATGTCACATTTAACCATCTGTTGCGCGGTCGTCGGCTCAACCCGCGTCTGTTTCATTTTGTAAATGCTGGCCGCCCGTATCGTAGTGGTGTTCATCGTGTTGATGTTGTTCGGGGTAATTCTCACGTTCGTGGGCATCCTGATCGACGAGCACGTTCCATGTCCAAATGATAATTGTCCCTGTCGCCGCGGGTACTGTGTATGCGACATAGGCCTATGGACAATGTCGGTGAGTCTGATAGCGGTCATGATAGCCAGTCTATGGGTCCAATGCAGTCTGATCGTAGAACCCCCGCGGCCACCGCGGCCACCATCGCCGCCACCGGATGATTTCTATGGCGGGGCATAACGGGCGTCAGCGAGACGTGGACAGACGGAGATTCGGACGGAATGGCGGGCAGCGTGAATGCTGCAGAATAATGGAATTGTTGTTGACCTATATCAGGCTTGTTGTCGTCTTTACCGGAATCGGGTCGATTGTGTGGTATCTGCATCCGGATCATTGGGTGGGCACGCTCGCGTTCCTTATTGGGACAATGATCATGCTGCTGTTGCTTCTACATGTGTTTGAGATGCAACCGGACCACGTTCGCGCGCCACGGAAACTGCGTAGAATACCCGCGTCCAAAACTTTCAAGTGTTGTTGTTAGTCGTGTTGTTCACATATCTACAGATTCAATTTGTTCTGGCGGGTTCCGGAGTTACGGCGCCAGCGAGACGTGGATTGTATGTAACATTTAACTAGTTAACAATATATAACCATCTTTGGGTCGGGTTTCAGGGCGGAGCCCTGAAGGGGGCTTGCCCCCGATTTAGTCCACTTTCAAGAGCAATTGGAAGAAGGAGTAGGAAAACAAATGTTGCAAGGGCACGGCCATGCAGTCGGGGATGAAGGGTCCAGTTTCCTCTATGAACGGTAGGTAGATGGCACTTTGGGCGGCGTAGTCGGGCATGACGAGCAGGTGTTCGAAATAGTCCTGGGGAAACGAGGTGACTTGGGTCAGCCGGTGCAGGATACGATCCCAGTAGAACTCGCGCACGTAGCGGTAGAAGCGCATGGTGAGGTTGTAGGTCTGGAAGGGCGACGAGGTCAGACTGGACATCATCGATTGCCAGCGACTGATGGTGGCCGTGTTGAAAAGCTCGGGGTGATTCGCAAAACACGCGGGGAAGTAGTTGCCGCCCGATTGGCGGAAGGCGTGGTAGTCGAAATACCGTTGGTATCCTTCGTAGGCCGGCGGGTTCCACGTATCGTAGTCGGGAATCGGGGTGGTGGGGGGCTGCACCAAATCTAACGCTTGCAGCAACACCAGCGCCGCGCCGATATTTCCGCGCCAGGCATGGATGGAGCCGATTACCTGATGCAGGGGAGATGGGTCGGCCGGCGTTTCGTCGCGGGCGCGCATCGGCGGTCTCTGAATCACCAGGAATTCGCCCACCATGCGAAACAACCCCGCATGGACATCGGGCGAATCGAAATCCAGCAAATACAAGCTATCGCGATTCGCCGATCCGGTCACTGACACGCGCGGATAATTCAGCGTGCGTTGTTGGGTCATTCGGTTCTTCACCCACCCGACCCCATCGCGCGCATTTTCCGTCTTCAGCTGCGTGACTCCCTGAACACTCCCCATGGATTCCAGATCCATCGACGACCCGAAATCCTCCATCGTCGCGTCCGCCGCTTCCTGGACACGTTTGCCCAGATAATCCATGACCACGAAATTCGTGCGATAAAACATCGCCAAGGTTCGTCGAGCCACCGCCATCCAAAACGCGTTTGCTTGCGCCGTATCCATCTGCAGCGGCCGCGCCAACAAGCTCATCGGACGATCCGGTTCGGCTGGATTTGCAATCCGTGCGCGCGCCACTTCCAAGTTCCACGTCGGCGTGGCCAACAAGTCTTTCGTCGGACGCAACCGCCAGTCCAGCAATTCCTCCACCACCGTGCCGCTGGCCGCGGCCGTCTGTTGCACCAACACCAATTGCTGCACGTACAAAAACAGATATCGAGTTAATGCTTGCGACATAAACCTATAACCCGTTCCGCCCCCCCTCCCTGTTTCCTCCCTTACTTTTAGGTTTCTTGTTGCTTCATTTTGTCGCCAATCATCGTTTCACTGAGTTTCATCTGCACCCGAATCAACGTGTGCAAATCCTCCAGTTTCGTCGGGGTGGTTCCCCGCGTTTTCCACAAGGTGTTGAACAGCAACAAATAGTTGTCCAGGAACGGCAAAATGACCCCGTAGTGAATGATGGCGTAGAAATCCTTCCGCTGCTGACAATCCTGCTCGTAAATACTCAGACACATCGCCCGCAAATACGAATGCAAGACCCCCGTGCGCGACTTGTTGTGAAACAATTCCTTGTTCTCCGCCGTCAAATTCTGGATCAACTCCTCGTCGTTCTTCGCCGCCAACGCCTTCCCTTCGTGAAACAGCACCACAAAGTCGTGGTAGGGATTCGCCTGTCGTTCGTCCATTTTTTCTATCCTCAGGGCTGCGCCCTGAAACCCCGTCGGGGGACGAGCCCCCGACACCCCCCTGCGCTCGCTTCGCTCGCGCGGTGCTTGCGGGCGATCGGGGCGGCGGCAGCGAGACGTGGGCGACCGGGCGGGATCATCCGACGCGCCAGCGAGACGTGAGTGGTAAGTAGGATGCTCTACGCGCCAACGAGACGTGTGGGTAGCCTCAGGTGTCCGTGGGTGCCCGGAGAGCGAGCGCCAGCGAGCGATGGGGCGTGGGGTTTACCCCACTACGTATTGTATGCGACGTCGGGCGCCGGACATTTGGCGGACGACGAGACAGTATTGTTTGCGGCGAAAGGGGTTGTCGAGTTGAAAGACTTTGGGGTTTTTGCCGGGACACTGGCAGCGGGTGATGAATTTGCGGAGGTTGTAGGTGGCGGCGGGGTTGATATTGGGGGATTGCTCCATGATGTTTTTGTGGGAATAGAGGGCGCGCCAAAAAAAGGGAAGCGGAATGGCGGCGAGGTGGAGGGGGAGAAGACGAAGAATGGAGGATGCACAGGTAGAAGCGTTGCAGAGCGTGATGGCGCTGCACAAATGTGAGTTGCCATCGTTGTACACGACGGACGAAGGAGAGAAACACGGCGAGCGGTGGTTGGCGGCGCTGGATGCGTGGGAGGAGCTGAGCAAGGACACGCCAATGGACAGGCCGTTGAAGATCATTGACGAGATCTTCTATTTGTGGCCGAATGAGCTGAAGGAGTTTTTGCAGAAGATCGCGTCGAGGGAATGGAGTTTTGGGTTGGCGCGGGAACTTATCCGGGCGCGTATCGAGATGGAGACGAAGGAGGTGAGCGATACCGACCGGGTGCGGATGATGGTGCGGGCGGCGGAGGCGTTCAAGCAATTTGAGGCGGAGAAGGCGAGCCATGCGTATCGTTTCCTCGCGGGGAATGCAACCCCCGTGGTCGTCGAACCGGAAGTGGCCACCACCAACTCGTCAGCAACTGTCGCGGACGCAGACGTGGCCAACGAACCCGCGGACGGAGAATCACGCGCGGAGACCGAGGAAAAGGAGGAGGAAGAGCCGGAGAAGGTGTATGACCTGACCAAAATCCAAGCGTCGGCGGATTTTGCGGTGGAAGCCTTTTTGAAACGCCAACACGACTGGGAGTTGAAACGGGCAAAGGCCTTTTTGGAAAAGGGCCGCGCCAAGGGCGAGACGAAAAAGGGTAAACGTTAAGACTTAATTGCGTTTGAAGGTTAACCACATGCCGTGTTGGGTGGTGTCGAGGGTCGAATTGGCCAATACAGGCGGATCGGAGGATTCGGTGTAGGTCAGACCGAACCCCGCAAGGAGATTGTCGTTATGGAGCGCTAACAGCTGTTTGCGGGTGGCGTGCCCCTCATCATCGAATGCGCAGTAGACGTGAGTAGTCGGCGCGGCGACCTTGAGGACGCGGCCGATGGCTTCGATCGACATGTTCAACCAGAACGATGGTTTCACATACACCTGGTGCAGCCCTTCGGGCAAATCGGTGATCGACGTTAGCAGGGTTGCCTCGGCCGAAGGTGTTGACTCCTCCTCCTTCTTGGTTTCATCGGCGTCATCATCGGTTGCCATGTCTGTCGTCGGGGAAGATTCGCTGTTGGATTCGCCGCTCGGAGACGTGGTCGTGGAGTCGTTGCTGGATTCGCCGCTGGGAGACGTGGTCATGGAGTCGTTGCTGGATTCGCCGCTGGGAGACGTGGTCGTGGCGTCGTTGCTGGATTCGCCGCTGGGAGACGTGGTCATGGAGTCGTTGCTGGATTCGCCGCTGGGAGACGAGGTCGTGGCGTCGTTGCTGGATTCGCCGCTGGGAGACGTGGTCATGGAGTCGTTGCTGGATTCCCCAGTGAGAGACGTGGACATCTTAGCACTGTTGCTGCTCGTATCATCGGGATTGTCGCCGTTATCGTCATCGCCGGATCCCATCTGGGCATTTCCTTCCAGTACCAATATCGGATCCGTACTGACAAAGGTCGGAACCGTGGCGGCAGTCGACTCCTCGTCAGCGGCGGTGGTCACCGTTTCCTTGCTCTGAATATCTTGGACCGGTTCGGGATCAAGGTCCTTGGTCGACTCCGTTTCCATTTCTGCACTGTCCGATTTCGTTGCAGTTGCATCCGGCGTTACCGCGGGCGTGGATTCTGCTTTCGACGATGACGCCGGGGGCTTCGAAGCCGGACGGTCCGAGCCAACATTGGCCGTAAGATCACTCTTCCACAATTCACTAAACGGAAGCTTCGAGTCTCCTCCGCTTACTGTCCCTTTGCGGGCCGGCGTTCTCCGCTTGCGCGTTTTCGTCGATTGCGGAGGAAATTGGCGTTTGCGGATGCGGCGGTGGTACGTCGGCTGCAACGGAAGACTGTACTCCATAATCTGTTTTCTTCTTCAAGATCGTCGGAAACTGTGTACGCATCCACGTATACACAAACTGGTTGTGAGCTTGGTTGTCGCGACGCACATACCAGCCCCGACACTGGTCGTGGAAACACAACGATACATACAGTCGTGCCAGCGCCTGCAACCGTCGCGAACTCGCCACCTTCACCGCAAAAATCGGCAGCCACAACACCGCCTGCAATACCCAGTCGGCATCCACCACGGTCCAGTCCGGAATCGCCATCATCGACTCCGGCCACTGCATGCGTTGGCGAAATCGGTGCAAGACATCAATCGCCGCCTTCCATGCATGCACGGCTTGTCGCATATCCCCCGTTTTCAAGTGTCCTTCCTGCACCGCCGCATCCAACACCTCGACCCACTGTGTCGGCAACGTCGGTGATCGTGATTGCAAGACTATGTCTTCCCAATGGGCCAGCGGCCGTGTCGGCATTTGCGGAATCCATGGATCTCCGCTCGGTAGCCATCGAACCACGGCCTTTTCCTGTAACCATTCGCTCGTGCGCGCCTGCACATAGACGGCCGCCCAGTCTTCCATCGGTGGCACCCGCGCAAGCTGATTTTCCGTCCACGGTGATTTCCCCGCGCGCGACGGCCACCGCTGCGCCAACCGCCCGCGTTCCTGATCAGAAAGTTGTTGATTCCATTCCGCAAGCGACGCGCGCGACCATGCCAACTCCGCAACACGATCCCAGATCGTCTCGTCCAGCTCGGACCCGCTGCCGCCGCCTTCAATCTCCCGCAGTTCCAACATGGCCTGACTGTCGATCGACAGTCCCGACGAATGCAGCCACACCGACACCATCATCTGCGGACGCAGCGGACCCACCGTGCGCAGATAGACCAGTCCGACATACCGCCAGAACGCGGTATGAATACACCCTGCCTCTTCCAATACGCGGACCATCAAGCGATCCATGCTTTTTCACAATTAATTGAAATGAAATTGTTTGCCATTGACGCCTCCGGTTCCGTGTCTAGCGAAAAAGCGTATTGGGACATTGTGCGCACGCTGTTTAACCAACTGCCCCCCGACCGCGAGTCGTGGACCTTCGTGGCATGGGGAGACTCCGCCAGGCGGTATACCTACACCGAGACCAAATTCCATTTGTTTGCCGGCAAGGATCGCGAAATGCCGACGCGCGGGGGAACCGTGCCCTCCACCATCTTCAACGACGTGGCTCCACAAACCCGCATTGAAGACTTTGTGTTTATCACCGACGGGGAAATACACCAATCGTGTGTGGATACGTTCGAGACAATGTTGCAGTCGCGCGCATATACCTTCGATCGCGTGCAATGTCATATCATCGGCAAACGCGAGTCCAAGAACATGAGCACGGTGTGTGTCTTCCATCGCCACCCCAACGTCTGTACCAAACTCTATAACACCACCAACCCCGTGCCGGATGTCCAGACCATCAAGACACCTACCTCCGAAGAATTCGCCTTGCTGCAGACCCTGGACCGGATCACCCTGGCCGATTTCCAAGCGCATTACGACCAGCTCTATTCCGTGCTGGTCAGTATGTTCATGGGCCGCGACGGCAACCCTGACATTCACGCGCAACTCGTGGCTGCCCAGAAACGACTGACCCTGGAACTGAAGAATGCCGAAACCGCCAAACATCGCGACCTGTTGCAGACCCTCACGGTCGACACCGCCCAACAGTTGATCGACGAATACTACCAAGGGGGCGCCGTGGCCGTCTTTGCCGCCAACATGGATCGACTGATTTCCTTGGCCTCCAAAGGCTTGCGCGGCCAGTTTGCATCCAAGTTGTTTGATGTGCATCACGCGCGCAATGCTTCCGTGGCTACCCCTGCGTCCTGGGCGCCTGCGGAAGACGAGGTTGACGAACCGCTCGAAGACGATCTCCCCCCGCCCTTTGAGTGTCCCATTCTGAACACCGCCACCTCGCCGGTCTTGCTCATTGCCGAAGGAGAACCCATCTTGCACCAGTTGCCCAAACCCCTCGTCGACGCCATTCGCCGCAATCCCCTGTCCTGCATCGGCAACCCCGAGATCGAAGCGCGGCTACATGCCCGCATCTTGCCCTATATGATTGGCGAAGATGCCGTGCGTACCTTGCAGACCCACGGACGATTCGTCGACCCCTACACCCGTCGCGCCGTGGTCGGATACCTCCCCCTCGATCCTATCCACCTCTCCATGACCAATTTCAACCTTGCCCTCTTGTTCGGCAATACCAAGATGCTCGGCAATCCCGACCTGTTTTTCATCGCCCTCTACTTCATCATCCACTCGGCCGGCGCAGACCAGTGCTGGATTCGCAACGAAGACTGGGATGCCGTGATGCGCTGCTGGGAACTCCAACTCGATCACCGCATGCTGCATTCCACCACCACCATCTCCCTCTGCGGGCTGCCAAACTTCCTCGTCCACAAAGTCCCCCTCTACCGCGCCATCTGGTTCGTCCTGGCCTCCGGCGTCCTGCGATTCCCCGATGAAAGTGTCCGTCCCCTGCGCGCCCACTGTTTCACCACCACCCATCTCCGCAAACTCCACGCCCGCAGCGTCTCCTACGGATGGGCCCCGCCCCTGACCAACGACATGCAACACATGATCGATGCGACCTACGTGACCTTGAAATTCCTCCACGACTGCAAAACCGTCGATCGCTGGGACTCCTTGCGCGAAACCCTGCTCTGTCCCTGGATGGAATTGGACGGCTGGGTCTTCCGCGTCGAAGGTTTCCCCGGCGATTTCTACACCTTGCACCCGTACTTCCAGACCATCAACCGCGCCCTTATCACCCCTTGGCGGCGCGAATTGTTCGTCGCCTACGCCAACATGGTCCATAAAAACCTAAGTGCCTCGTCCCTGACCATCGACTGGGTCCAATCCCTGGTCGCCGCTGACGGAATTCGTCCCCTTGCCAATCAACAACACTACTGGTTTCGTCCGTCGTCCCTCGACCTCATTCCCGCCGCCGATCGCGACGCTGGCTATCAAACCTGGTGTCGCGTGCCCATGTGTCCCGCCACCTGTCGTCCTTACGCCGAAGAAACCATCGCTGGCGTCTCCTACCCCTGGCGCGATGTGTTGCAGCTGAAATTCCACTTCGCCCAAGACTCGCGCCCCTACCTGTCCTTGCACGAATGGTTAGGTCGCTACATTGTCCAGCACGTAGCCTATCCCTCCGAACGCCAATACTGGCAATATGTCCAAGCCCGTCTGCATCGCCGCAACGAACCAATGCCGCGCAACATACATGCCTTGTGGAACGATTTGATGTTAGATTACCAATCCATCTTTGCCTCCATTCCGCCCAAAGAGTTTGCCCGTCGTTTCCGCAACTCCACTACCTTGGTGAAACGCAAATATTTAGAGCGTAACAAATAGTTAAGATTTAACAACACACTACCCCAAACAATCGTTCGTAACTAATATTCGTCTTGCGCGTTCCCCGCAAATCCCTCTCCGCCGCGCGATAAATCTCCAACTCCTCTTTCAACGATTTCACCCGAGGGAGTCGGCGGGGAAAGACGTTCATTGGTATTGGCAAGATCTTGGTTGTGTTGCCGAATTTCCAACTGTTTCACGATATCACTATCTCCCGGTAAGTAGCCGAGGATATGTGACAAGACGGCGGGTGTAGTCAAGGCAGTGGTCCGCGCGCGGTGTCTGGTTGCGTTGGAATGTTTTCCGCGGTATTTGTGAAGCATGGTCGAGGCATAATACCCGGAACCGACTGCGTGTAAAAAATCATAGACGGATAAATTTGCGGATGCGAACGACGCAAAGAGCGGAGTGTTGCAAAACACATGGTGAGCCTGGATTAATTTTGCGTTACGCAAGTAGCGACCCGTGGCGTCGTCCGCCCAACCGAATGGAAGTTTTGTGAGTTTTTTGCATTGCGCAAAGATACGGACAATGGCCGGGTTGTGGGACATGTTCCAGGCGCTAAGTGATTGATTGAACGCTTCCGCGCATTCAAACATGGAAAACATATACAGCACATTGGAAACGTTCCACCCATCCAAGGGTTGGTTGAATACATATGCACCCAAAAACATTTCCATCATGTTGGTAACCTTCGACACATTCCACCCGCCGATGGGTTGATTAAAGCTTCTGGCAACGCTGAACATTTCACTCATGTTGGTAACATTGGATACATTCCACGCACCAATAGGTTGATTGAATGCGTATGTACCTAAAAACATTTTCTCCATTGTCGTCACATTCGACACATTCCAGGGCAAGGGCTGGTTAAATGCACGGGCGGTGAAAAACATGCGTTTCATCGACCGTACATTGGATACATCCCAGCGGTCCAACGGTTGATTGAAGTGACTTGCGTGTTCAAACATACCTTCCATCGTTGTCACCTTCGACACATCCCACTGTCCGATGGGCTGATCGAATGTCTCGCATTCACAGAACACATAACTCATATCGGTAACGCGGGATACGTCCCAGTTCCGAATATCGTTTCCCGGGTGTTGCCACAGATTATTGCGAAAGCCATGAAACAAGTACCGCATTGTCCGCAATGCCGACACGTCCCACTGTGATAACGGGACAAAGGTTTCTGGAAACTCGTATACATCCGGATCAATGTCGGCCTTGACGATATCCGTCCTGAGATGGTTATACAAACGCTGCGACACAAACGGGAAGTGTTCGTGCAAGTACAATCGCGCGTGCCAAATATCAAGGGGTCGAAAGGTTTCCATGATTTTATTTATGGAGATCCTGTGCGTGTTGTTGGCGCGCGTATGAGTTCACCAATTCCGGCGTTTCCAAAAACTGCAACATATGCGACCACAATCCGGGATTGGACAATACCGCCGCCCGCAGTCCCACGGAGTGATGACGGTGATGATGCAAAAACGTCACCACATAGTACTCCGGACGCACACCATGTAAAAAGTCATAAATGGATAGAAACGTTATCTTTTTACAGAGGGGTGTGTTGTAAAACGTATCCTCGGCCCCACAGATTTTGGCATGTCGAAAGGACCGACCGGTGGTATCGTCTGCCCAGCCGTATGGAAGATTGACGAGTTTGCAATCGGAGAACATACCATAGACATTTGGGTTGTGGGTCATGTTCCAGGAGCTCAGCGACTGATTGAATGCATTCGCCCCACAAAACATGGACAACATGTCGCGCACATTGGACACGTTCCAGCTATCCAACGGCTGATTAAAGGTGTTTGCTCTGCGAAACATACCAATCATCAACCGCACTCGACCCACGTCCCACCGTCCAATCGGTTGATTGAATGTACCGCACTCATCGAACATGTAACACATATTGGTAACATTGCGGACGTCCCAGTGTGTGACATCATTCGCCGGGTCGGTCCAGAGATGGTCGCAGTAGTGAAACAGACAACTCATGGTTGTTAGCTTAGACACATCCCAACGCGACAGGGGAATCCAGGTTCGGGGAATCGGATAGCGGGCAGGATCCACTCCGGCTTTTTTCATGTTATCGACGGTGGTCGCTGAATAGATCGCAAATGGCCGCTCCGGCATCTCTCGGTCTGGAAAAGCGGCTAACATAGTCCGGGCTTCCCAGATATCCTTCGGCACAAACTTGAATTCTTCTGCTTTTCGTCTCCACATGGCCAGTTTCGTCTCCGACGACGTCATTTCGGCGTCGCGGATCGCGTCCATGATGGTTTCGATACGCGCCAGCAAGACGTGATCGGGGCTCGGGTTTCTCGACGGGTCGTCGTCGCTGTCCTCAGCCGCGTCGAACCACGCGTCGGCATAGAACTCTGCCTCTAAATACTCGGGGCGATACCGTTGGAAGGATGTTTCGTCGTCCACGCACAGGCACATCACCGTGGTCCAGAGATCGCGCGAACGAAGACGTGAAGGTTTGTCCACGCGAAGGAGCGCCCGAGCTTGACGAACTGCTTCTTGCAACATGATTCAATCAATTGTGATTTCTTACCATAATTCAATTCCCCCCATGCTGTTCACCCAATTGCCCATCGATGTCGTGCGGTATCTATACCACCAATTCTGCGACGCGCGGCTGCAATTGGAATTGCAGGCCGTGTTGCTGCTTCCCGATATGCTCATCCACGCGGGCTCCCTCGTCCAATGGCGGCATGTTCCGTACCCGATCCAACAACTGATTCTCCGCGCGTTTCGAACCCCGCAGTATTGGTCGGAATTGATCCATGCCCTGCGTCCCGAGGAATACCAAGGGGATGCAAGTGGCGACATCGAGTTTGTGTGGGAGGAATGGTTTGGAGATGGAGACCGTTATGTGCCAACGTCTAGCGGGATATCGCGAATGTCTTACATGTATGAACAGTATATGCCAGTGTCCATTACCTTTGATGCATGGATCTTGTTTGAAATCACGAAAATCATGCCGCCCTATGTGACCGATTCCGTATTGTGTGGCGAAGCACAGTATCCGTGGCTATGTGCAAACACTCGTCATGTTGTGTGGATGAATGCTATCGGGCAGAGAGTGCTCGTACCGCCAAAGGTATCGAAAATAACCATTGGTGACGACCGAATCAAACACGCTCCTTGGGTGGGCGGCCATCGCGACCTCACCGTTCTACATCTCTATCGGTGTCATTGCTACACCCTTTCCTACATTTGGGAGAGTATCACCACTCTGAACTTGTGCAAACTGGATTATCATAACCGGTTGAATTTGAAATGGTTTCCCAATATCGTCCAACTGTCTATACAGGATTGCCGATTCATCCACTTTGTACATTGGGAGTTCGCGGCACACCTCAAGTATTTCAACTGCGCGGAATCTCGGGTGTTTTCCCCGCGAATTGCACTACCCAGCTTGACCCATGTCCAATACATGCCCGAATGTAACTTCGACGATAATTGGAAGGATGAGATTTCCCATCTACAAGCTCCCGTGCTCGAACATCTGGAGACCGCATTGGAAGTACTACCCAAAACGTGTAAACATCCTTTTCCGAAATTAACGTTGCTCACACTTCATTCAAACCCGCCCTTTCTTGAAGCTGACAATCGGAAATGGGCGTCGCTGTTTAGCCATACCCCCGCATTGCGCGTCTTGACGTTGATCGATATTTCGCCGCAAGAACTGCCAACGGTTGCGTGCTGGCCGCCAAACCTGGTCCAGATCGTGTTGGTTTCCACGGAGTGTTCCGCGGACGAGTTGACCCACTGGAAGAGACGTATACCTAGTCATATTGTTGTTAATTGTTAAACAATTACCATTTGCCTTCTCGGAACCGTGTCCATGCCCGGTTGGGCTGGTAGCTCGCGCCTTTGTCCCAGAGCGCATCCACGTCGCACCAGGGACCTTGTTCTTTGCACAGCTCCGCGCACATCAACAAATGTTGTTTTCGCTGCGCCAAATACGCGCTGGGATGAAATACCTCGTCGGGGCGAATCGGCGTGATGGTACGCTGCCCGAAGAACGGCACGACCAGTCGCATCATGCGCACGTCTTCGGATTCCTGACACATCGTGGCCAACATGGAGTCATAGAGCGCCTCCGGTTTGCCGTCCCACCATTGTTCATGCGCCGCGAGGTCCGGGATATTCGACAATTGACGATTCAATTCCTGCAACGAATGCTTGGCCGCGCCCGACTGAAACGGTTGCCAACAATGCGTCGGTTCCGGAAACAACTCCGGACCACAGACATGCATGGCTTGCAAACGCCGAAGATCCGGGTCGGCGGGAACTTTCAATTTGTCGGACAGACGTTGCAATTGCATGGTGGTCAGCGCGGGCCATAGATACCGTCGCACCATGCGCGCATGCACGGCGGTCCATCGCGCAATGGACCATTGCCGCGCAATCAATATATACGGAAGGTGGCAAAAGGTTTTCTGGGTGGCGCTCCAACTCGGCCACAAACTCGCCCAGACATCCGACGTCGCGAGATCGTCCAGATCGTCCAACACAATGGCCGTGGGCAGGTCATGCGCGCCGTCCGGCTGGAAGTATGATTCAATGGTGCGCAGGGTCGGGCTGAGAATCCAGCTTTTGTCGAACATGGGATCGTGATAATGCTGGTGCTGAAACCAGTGGCATCGGGGAAACATCTCACGAATCGCCTCCGTGCGTCCGCTGCCTTCGTCGCCCAGCAAGACGAAAATGCGGGGCGTGTCCTCTTGGCGGAGATCGTGCTCGAGTTGGTGCAACACCGCCTGGCGTTCCGGCGAGACTTGCAGCCACGGGGAGTAGGTTCGCATGGGGAGAATGGTGGATCCAGTCTTTGCGCGACGGGGGTTCTTGGTTGTTGTGTGCGTCGCCGATTGTCCATACCCGGCGCTGTGGCTGCACACTGACCGCGTCCAACAACCAGGTCACATCGACCGTTTCAACATCGCGCAACACCAACACGTCGCTGCCTTTGGCCGGCAACACAAAATGGATATGGCGCGCCAATCCGGGCGACCATTGCCAGACCAACCAGCGCAACTCGATGTCGCGTTCCAGACCCAGGTACTCGCTGACGGCCTTGGGTCCGCGGGCGCGTAGGCGATAGAGATGCAGCAGGGTGGCCACGGCATCGACCGTCAGGCCTTCGTGCACCACGAGATAGCAAGGCTGGCCGGTATCTTGCCGAAAGGTAGACGTGACGCGCGGATGAGGTGCATACTCGGCCAGACGGAGTTCTTGGAATCCCGCCCGTTCCATCCAGACATGCAGGTCACGTTCGCCGCGCGCAATCATCTGGCCGCCCGTGAGTTCGTCGCCCAACACTTCCAGACTGTCCAGATCATCGCAATGCCGCCACCCCATGGTTTGGTGCAGCGCGGCCAAGTGGGCAAGCGCCGTGTCGGAGGATACCGCGCGATCCTGGATCGATCGTTCCGCGACGTTTGGCAATCCGTGGCTGCCCGCCCAGTTCCAGTCGTCAATCTGACCTTGCAAGACCGCGCTGCCGGACGACGCATCCAGTCGTTGACAGCGTCCGTGCAGCGCCACATTCCAGAGATGTTCGTCGGTCGGCGTCCAGTGATGGCTGGACACGAGTTTCCATTCGCGGATTCGGAGTCGGCCGACGACCGACGTCCAAAAGGTCTGGCTCGGATAACATCGATGAAACACGATACGGGCGCCCAAAACTGGCCAGTCGTGCGGTGGACACGCCGCGGCCGGCAGGGAGACGTCGGGATGTCCGCATGCGTGGAAGAGCAGACTGCCGCGGGACTGGAACGGGATGTCGCCTCCCGCCGCGTCGGTACCAAACTGGGCAAACACGAACCGATCCATCGGCACGACGACGATCCGGCGCGCCAAGGCTTCGAGCGGGATGTCGGGACATACCTGGTGCAGATGTGGCCAGAACTCCGGGATATCGCGTCCCGTGACCACGACGATGGGTCCGTCGTGCAAGACACATTCCACCAAGACGAGGGCGACCACACTTGGCAGCGCGGGATCGAGACCAAGCCAGGTGACGCTCTGTTTCGTGACCACGGACAAGGCATGGACCATGTCGTGGGCCAGGTATTCGGGAAACAAGGTGTGGAATCCGTCGGCCAATTGCTGGAACCATTGCTCGATCTGTGACCGCGCAGCCGCGTGTCGTTCGGCCGAATCGGTAGCGGCCGTGTCGTCGTAGGTGGCTGCCGACCAGTAAAACCCGTGTGGCTCGGGCAATCGAGGCTCGCTGTGTGCGCGAATCCAGGCGTTCCACTCGGGAGTGAGTCGCTGCATTTGTTCTAGGGGAATGGACAGGGAAAAATGAGCTTGACGGGCTATCGTTCTTATCGCGAACAGGGCAATCGGACAAGCAACCCGCACCAGGTGGCGTTGGATGACCTGACCGTCGGGAACATGCATTTGTTGGGCAAGATGACCGGACAGTTGCAGTGGGAAGGCAATGTAGGCATGAAGGCGCCGGGCACGATTCGCATGGAAGCGCCCCACGTGACCATCGTGGGCGCCTCTACCATGTCGTCGTTGGAAGTCACCGAAACGGCGATTCAGGCCGACCAAGGCGTAGGCTGGCCGCGCGACTACAAAGCGACGGCCGACAGTCACTATGGCTTGCAACTCGCGGCCCATCCCACCGGTGTCGCCACTTACGATCCCCCCATCGCGGCGGCATCTTCCTCGGACCGTCCGGTATGGCTGGGCGCACCTACAGAGGCCGTGGGCGGATGGTTCACGCCGGCGGCTCGATCGCATGTGGTCCAGAGCAGCGGACATCCGGTCGCGGGACATCAGTGGGTCCACGACGGCAAAGTCACCTATGGCGCCAGCGAGACGTCCACGACGGATCCCACCACCCTCGACTCGTTTGTGTCGATGGACGTGGACAATGTGGTAGTGCAGGCCTCCGGGCAGATTCACCTGGCGGGCAAGGTCGATCACGAAGGGGAATGGACCAGCAATCATTCGGTGGTGACGGCGCGGGAATCGGATTCCAATGCCGCGATTGGGTGGCAGGCGGGTACCTGGGACTCGGCGGCTCATACCCACTACAGTGCCTTTGCACAGCTCCTCGCGACGCCGAACCGACTGCAAGCGTCGGTGGGCACGAACTTGGAAGCGTCGGTGTGGACCGCCGCGGCGTTGGCTGATGGATCCCAGCGCATGCAAGTGCATGGGAATCACGGATCCGGTATCGAAGATGCCGACGGGGCTGTCCTGCGAAGCAATGGGGATACCCAACCGACCGCCCTACGTTTGTCGCGGGTGCGGTTTGTGCAGAAGACGTTTTCGGCCGGCAAGGGATTCCATGCTGCCGCGGCACGGGGCCAACGGGTCGTGGGGGTGAATGGGACGACCGAATGGTATGACACGACGACCAGTGAAGACACGCCTTGGACGACGCATACGGATCCGAACAACCAGCAGATCTTGGCGGCGGCGATATCCGATGGGTTTCGAGTCGTGGGCGGGACCGCATATGCGTGTCATGTGTGTGTGGCCGAAAAGTGGATTCAAGTGGTGGGATGGCCCGCGTCGGCCAACCTGAGTTCCGAGGAATCGATCGAATGGATTGTGGCCGGGTCGCGGCATTTCAGTCTGGTGTCGCGCGTAAACACCACATGGATTGTGCGGGATGTGTCTTGGGCGGTGAATGTGGCCTTGCCGCCGACCCTGGGCGACAGTTGGCCGCTGTCGTCGGCCGCAGTGCTGGTGGGTCTGAATACGCTGGAGCCGAAGGGAGACGTGATTGCGGTGGCAGGCGAAGATGCGGGGCCGTGGGTGACCTTGCGAACCGTGTCGGGATCGGGCATTGCGACATTGACGTTATGGATCGCAGCGTCCAATCAGAGTGATGTGGTGATCGCGGCCACCTTGACCAAGACGAATGTGCAGCTGATCGCGCTGGGTGGCCGGAGGTTTGTGGTGCAGTCGGGCGCGACGTGTTGGGAAGTGAGTTGGGCGTCGGGCAGTGCCGTGGTGCGGAGTGTCAACGCGGCGCAACCCGTGGTGCGCGTGTTTCCGTGGTTGGTTGCCGGAAGTGAATGGGGCTGGGTGGCTCACGCGTCGACGGCGGTGAATGGATTTGTGGCGGGCCAAGTGATGCGGCGCAATATGGATTTGCCACTGAACGACGCCAACGATGTGGACCGCATTCTCCAGGTAAGTCCGTGGGACAGTTGGGTGGCCAACGATCGACTGGCGACCTGGTGGCACGCTGATGGGTTGGCCACGTCTCCGCGCTGGGTGGGGATGACGGCCGATTACGGCTGGGTGTGGATGAATGCGGCGGGAACGTCCATTGGAGTGGTATCGACGTCGGTGTGGAAACGGACGCGCGACGAGCCGTCAGTGTTGGAGGTGGATGGAACCGCGCGGGTCCGTGGCAGTGTGGTGACGGACAGTTTCGAGTCGGACGGAACGGGCGACGTGGTGATGTTTGGCGAGCAAACCATGCAAGACATTCGATTGGGCAAGAAGGCGAAGCGATTGGTGGTGGAGTGTCCGGTGGAGTTTTTGGCCGCGACTACGACCACGGAACAGACCACGTTGAGCGACATTGTGGCGGACAGTATGCAGGTGGGGGGCACGACGCAGTTGGCGGAGACGACGGCCACGGGTCTGGCCGTGACGGATACCCTCACGCTGGATGGCACGAGTGTGGTGAGTCGCGATACCCAGACACGGTGCGAGACGGACGCGACCGAGCGGGTGAATGGCAGTTGGATACAGCGCGGCGGCAGCTGGACGTTGGATGATGTCGCGGCGTCGGTGAGTGGCAATCTGCAGATGTCGGGGGGATGGTTAACGGTGGATGCTGCGAAGATACGCACGACACAAGGAGTGGCGCAAACAATGAGTGTGGTGACGTCGGTGAACCGATGGCATGTGGTGGGAGGATGGGTGACGTCTACGAACACGGGTCGCGATGTGTTGGCCAATCAGTTTCGGCGCACGAGTATGAACCTGACCGCCGGTATATGGGTGGTCGGTCTCGGCCGCGTGACCGATGCGTCTGCAAGCGAGGTGCCGATGATTCGGTTGGAAATCGGCACGCGCACGGTGGCAGACACGACGGGATGTTGGCAACTTACCTATTGGGGCACGTCGGGACAGACGCCGTCGACGCCGCCGGTGAGTGCGGTTGCGTGGTTGAATGTGGGGAACGCGAGTGATGTGCAATCCATCCTGGGCATTCAAACGGGGAAAACGATTGAGTGGCAATGGACGATTTCCAGTTGGATGGATGTTGCGATATCGACGGATATGTTTCAAGTGGCGACGAGCAATTACCTGAATGTGCAGCCTGCGAAAACGGTGCAGCTGTTTAGCAAGGTGGTGCCTATGGAAGCCGTGGATATCCGCCGACAAATTGGCACGACGAATACGCAGATGGCGCAGGTGATGAATACGTCGGGCAGTGTCAGTGGCCAATGGTCGGTGTTGGCGGGAACCGCGCCGGTGGGCACGTGGACCATGAATCGTTCGGTCGCCGGCAACACGGACAACGCCTCGCTGACGCTGGGCAGCAGTGTCACGCCGGCGTGGAGTGTGGCGCGCAACATGAATACGGGGAACACGACGATTTCGTGCAATGCGGATTTATTGACCAACACGATCCGTGTCCAATCGTCTGGATTGGTGGTGGCGAGCGGCGGGATTCGTGTCGACAATGACGGATTGTTGGTATCGGCGGGCGGAGCACAAGTGACCAGCGGAGGCTTGAAAGTCGAGGCGGGCGGCATCGCCTGCAATGGCGGGACGATCGTGGCGGGCGGAACGGGATTGCGGGTCAATGCAGGGGGTCTGACGGTGGCCGCGGGAGCGACCAATCCCGTGAGTGTGCTCAGTCCGGCGACGTTTTCAGATACGTCGACGTTCACGGGCGCCAGCACGTTTGGGGGAACCGCGACCTTCAATGGATCGACCGCAGTGAACGGTGCGGTGCGGTTCGCCAATACGATGGTGTGTGACGGGCCCATGGTCGTAAGCCAGCCGGTGACGATGAATGGGACCATGACGCTCAATCGACATGTGAATCAAAACAACAGTCGGGCGGGAGTCGCGTTTCGCGGGGCGAGTGTGGGTTGGTACTCGATCGGCAAATTCATCATCACGGGCAATCTGGAAGATTTTCCGACGATCCAGGTACGGTTTATTGGCGCACAGGGCGAGGCGACGGTGTTTAGCCAATTCGCGAAACTCGATTCATCGGGCACCGCGGCCAAACTGAATCGCCAATTTTATGTGGAACAGCTCGACGCGGCCGAAACGACCATCTTTGACCGCGTGGGGTGGAAATTCAACTCGAAGTTCGAAATGGAGTTGTGGGTGCGCACGGCGGTGGCCTCGACAACGGGTGCGTGGTTTATGGACACCTTCTGCGGCACGTTTACCCCGACCAACCCGACCGGGCTGGTGTTGGACACCATGGTGACACTTACAGCGGCCGAAGAAGCCGCGCTGGTCTTGGTGTCCCGCTCGATGCGGTTCGGCGTAGATGCCTTGACGGTGCAGACGGTGCAGTATCCACGCCAGATGTCGGCGGCATCGAACACGACGCCGTGGATCCATATTGCCACGCTGACGGGATCCATGTCGTCCATGCAAACCCAAAAATGTCTGTTCATCTTGATTGGCGGCACGGGCGTGAGCAACGCGGCCACGACATATATCATGGTGACCTTCGACAACAGCGGCAGCGTTGGATCGGTGCCCGTGGTGGGGTGGTACTATACGCTCGGGGGAGGCAGCGCGACCGTCGCCACCGCCTTTGTCGGCGATGTGCAAAGCGTGAATACCAACGGGGTGATTCAGTTGTGGATCCAAACCACGACGGCCTCGGCGTTCTCCGTACAAGCCGTGCCGTCAGGGCTGACGGTATCCTTTTCCTCCTTGTCGTCGGCACGCAGCTCGGCGCCCACGGGTGGGGTGGCGCTGACGGGCGGATGGGAAACCCGCGGGAATGTGACCTTGGGGGGACGTATCACGTGGCCGTCGGCGGGAGGTGTGGTGCGGGCCAACCAGTCGGTGACGACCGAATTGCAAAATCTAGTGACGGGTCAATATTACTCGGCGTGGTCGGTGTCGCGCGACCAGGCGCAGTTCGTGGATCCCAACAACACGACGTTGTTTCAGGTCGACAAGAACGGTCATGCCACGGTGACGGGCAATGTGATCAGCACCGCAGATACGGCGGCCGTGATTGGCAAAACGACGTTGAATTTTGGATTTCGCGACGGGTCATCGCAATTTGCGGCCATGGCGATTGGTCGACAGGTGAGTGGAGGACACGAATTTCAAGTGATGAATGCGGCGGGCTCGGCGCCGGTCGCGCGTATCAATTCATCGGGCGATGTGCGCGTGGCCAACAACCTGATCTCGGACACCGGCGCGCTGTATTTGAACAATGCCAGTGGGGGGGCGATCAACACGACGCCAAGTTTGACCGTGAATACCAACAACGGCACGAGTTACCAGCCGACCGCGGTGGTTTCCTACGCAAACGGATTGGAAGTTCGCTCGAAAACCACGCCGGCTACGGTAGTATGCAACCTGGATGGTGCGGGCAATATAACATGTGCCGGCAATGGGAGTTTCGGGGGAGACATTACCTGTACCAAGCCGTCTACCACCATGGTCCTTACGACGGATGTAGGGTTAACGGTGAAACGATGGAACACCGCCAAGACCGCTCGATACGATGCGATGGCGGTGAATGGTAGTGGTGTGGAAGTGCGCGGGGAAAACGGTACGCTCGTGTCGACGCTGACACCCGATGGACATTTGCGACTCGGTCTGGATACCAGTGCGGTCATCGGGAACACGAAGCTGAATTTCGGGATTGGTGCCGCGGGTTCGCAGAAAACCGCGGCGGCGTTGTCCTCGGCCAAGGGGCTGGAAATCAAAAACGCCGAAGGTCTTGCGACCGCACTGACATTGTCTCCGACGGGGAATGTGGAGTTCGGCAACCAAAGCAGTCGGCTCGTGGCGAAAGCGAACTTAAACGTACAGCTAGATTCTGGATTGGTTACACAGTTCCATACTACCGAGGGGTTGAATATCATGGACGCTCTCGATCGCGACGCCCCGTTGTCGCGTCTGGCTCTGGATGGCAGTTTGACGGCTCACCACGGCGTTGTCGGGCAACTGGTATACGGTACGCTGACAGCAACCGAGCAACTTACCTACCGGCCACTGTTTGCATCCACGAGAGACATTTTGAAAGCGAACAATACGGGGTTGTTAACCTATCCGGGATATGTCTACGTATGCTACACCTTGGTCGATTTCAGCGGTATTATTACAACATATCGCGGGGATACCACGCGCTGCAAATTGGTATCGTTTAGCGGATACCAATCGATTCGGGTGTTCTACGTGGGATCCAAAGTCTCCACGTATTCTCCCGTGGCCGGGTCGCCGTACGAAATCACAATCAACGGGATCACCAATACAAACATATAATAAATGCAATTGTACGAAGACACCGATGATGCCTGGACCCATCTGGTTTCGATCCTGGTGCCAACGCCCGACGACGATGAGTTGGAGACGATGTGGGAAGAATTTCAAGAAGAACAAGACATGATAGCTCGCCCCGTTGACGATAATTTGTCGCAAACCTCGCGCAACATCCTGGTGTCCTGGTCAGTCACGACGCCCATGACGCAGCAGCTACCCTGCCGACAATGGCACGTACATCAAGACAAGACCCATCCCTTGTACTACAGGTACGGAGCAGAGTTGAGCATGGATCGGGTCACTCGCTTGATGAATGTGTCCCCCATTCACAACGGGAAGCTGACGCTGCAAATCCGGAAAGACGTCTGGGTGCAATTTACCGCCGAGGAAGCATACATCACCTGTTTGGAATATAAGCAAATATCTGCACCATTGATAAATCTGTTAGATGTAGTATTGTTGATATGATAACGAGTAACGATCTGTTATGGTGTTGGAAATGGGCACATGTGGTTGGCGTGAAGGAAGTGGGAATCAAATGCGACCGCGACCCGCGCCGTTTCTACATTTTTGGCAAACACCTCACGGCCGAAATGATCGCCGTGCTCACGCGCCACATGGTCAATATGGAGAACCACGATCCCCGTCATGATGTCTACGAACACCAACCCCCATGGGAAGTAGCGCACTGCAACCCAACCACCCGTGCGTTGACCCACATGGAGTCGACGAACACGTCGTGGAATTTGCATCCCGACATACATTCCGTATCGGCCTACATCACCCTCGAGGAACTCACCCACTTGGCCTCCTTGAATCTGGGAGTGCAGCTCGCCGCGCCGGATGTCAAGGCACATCACCAACGCACGACCTCGTCGCTGGAGATCGGACAAGGGTATTACATCATGGGGTCGTTCCCCATCCCGCGACACATGGAACCCGTGTTGGAGCAGTATCTCGCCGACCACGAGTTGTCGGAACCCGACGAAACCCCGTGGAACACGATGTTGCTGGCCGTCACGCGACGGATTCGGGAAGGATGGGATATCTCCATCGATCCATACTCCATGAAGACGCCGAACGAGTTTTACTTGAACATTACCTCGGCGCCGGTATCTGGCCGCGAATTTGTCGATCAGCGCCAGCGCTTTCGTCGCAGTCCAGCCGTGTGGCAATGGACGCCGCGAAATGACGCTCCGTTGATTCGGTACGTCTACTGGATCGAGGCGGCCGATACCCAACCCCTGCGCACCAACATGGCACGATGGATCATGCAGTGGCAACCTGTCCAGATTGGGGCACGCATCGGCTGGTTGGTGGAACATACCACCGTCACCGTCGACTCGGAACCGCCTCCGCCCAACGCCACCTACATTGGCGCCGATATCCTCGCGGGCGAATTCCAATTGGTCACGACTGTCAGCTGGGCGCATTGTCAATATACCCTATTTCATTAACCAAATGCAGCATCATGATTACCTGCCCTTCACGCATCTGGCACGCCGCGGATGGTTGACGCTGTATGGCGATCACTTCGCCATCCAGGTGTCGGATCTCTCCACCTCGGTGCGCGATGCCCTGCGAGCTCATCCTCGCGCCTTTCGTATCGAATGTCCCGAGGCCTGTTATTGGCGATTGCCCGAATGCATGTTGTCGCTCGCCGAGCAATTGACTCCCCAAGACCTGCGATCGATTCCCGGCGCCGTGCATTGCGACGAAGAAGAAGACTGCAATTATGTGCATCCCGACGCCGATGTAGACCACGTGCGAACCGAATGTATCTTGCGCGGAACCTTTCCCACCACGCCGGACATGACACCCGTGATCGATAAGCTGTTGTTGCAATCCCATCCGCCCGACCATTGGTATGCACTCACCACGACGATCAACAATTGCTACATCTATTTGGCGAAAGGCTGGACCGTATACATCGATTCCGACGAGAAACATCACATGGTGGAATCGCCGCCAATGACCGGGGCCGTGTTTCTGCGCGCCCGGGATGAATGTGCAAATGCACAGTGGATCGCGCATGAAACGGATCAATCCTGGACCGTGTGTTACTACGTCGATGCCGAAGATGCCGATTGTGCAAAGTGGCGATTTCAGCGCTGCCCCGCATTGGACGACTGGTGGCTCGAGCACGCCGTCCTGGTACTGCCGTCCGACCTGCCGCCCAACGATGCGGTATTTGTCGGTCAAACCACAACCACCGTGGCCTTTGTGTGCCGGTGTTCGGAAACAGATGCCAAAAAAATTGTTAAATCTTAACTAAACCATTCATTATGCGCCGCTAATCGTTCTTCATCCGACAAGTCGCGATTGCGCACCAATCGCTCAATGAGTCGATGGATCCGCAGCGTCACGTCCAACGTGCGCGGCAACACCCAACACTCGCCCGAGCGGATGTTCAACAGCCGAATCGGCAGTGCTTGCAAATCCGGATAAATCTCCGAGATCCACGCATAGAGCAGCACTTGCAGGAAATGCTCCATGCGCAGAAACTGCACACACTTCAATTCCCACATACCGCTCGCCAGCTGCAGATCCACCATGCCGTAGATTGTCACCTCCTTGTCGGGCAACACCAATCGCCGCTTGATCAGTCGCTCCGTCCGCGGCACGCCATCACCCGCCAGAAAATATTTCGTCACCTGGTCGATCTGGTCTTGCATCTCCGTGTTCACCCAGCCAAACGTCGAAAACGACGCCGCGCGCTCTAATTCCCCGTCGGCCGCCAACATCAAACTTGCTGCCGACAAAAACTCCTCCATCTGTTCATATCGATATGCCGTGATGGCCGTCTCCAGCCGCCTTGACAACATCGACATGTTCTGCCGCATTTCCGAGGGAATCTCCATCTCGCTTTCGAGCGGGCCGTCGCGTTTGCGTTTTTTGTCCGACGGCAGTTTCGGCAACGACACCAACGCCATGCGCGATCGAATATCGCCGTGTTGCCGCACCATCGCACGCCGCTGGGGTTCCGTCACGTCCAGCGATTCTTCCGTGGCATCTTCAATCGCCTCGTCGTCGCGCTCACGTCCCAGCAACGAGGTCTCTGCGCGCAACTGCTCCACAATGTACAGCGGGATGGCAATGCCCATGACATCGCTCACGTCCATCTCGGTTCCTCGATCGGTCGGCTGCATCACCGACCAGACGGGCGGTGCGTGGTCACACACCGATTGCTGGTCGGGCGTGTTGGCGTGGCGTTGAAACAGCGCCGTCTTCATGTCATGCAGTTCCGCCAACATGAAATCCGTGTCCACAAAGGCACACAAACTCGTGACCGAGCTGCGTCGCTCGATACGTTCCGACTTCACCCCAAAATACGTGCGCCAGTCGCCGTGCTGGTCGGGCGAATAGTTGGCCAATTTGTAGCGCAGACATTCGTGCTTCTCGTGACACCGAATCACAAACTCGGCCGCGGCATGTTGACTGGCGCTCGTCGATTTCAATTCAAACGGCGGCGGCGTGTCCTGCTCGATCGCGTCCAAATACCGATCCAGCCGCAAATAATACGGCAACATCCGCTCATTGTGAATCGGATACATCAAAATCAACGCTTCCGAAGCGCGCGTCATCGCCACATAATGCGGCGGAGGCGCCACCACTTGTGCCTTGAAATCATTCCACGACGGATTGCTGCGCACAAACCCGCTGTCCATGCCCGACACAAACACAATCGGCACGGTTTCCCCTTTGATGCCCCAGAACGTCGACATGCGCACCATGTCTCCGCGAAACTCTTCGTTCGGATTCAGCGCCCGCCAGATCGGCACGCCGCGCGCATACAAAAACAACCGCGTGTGCTCAAACCGCGTGTCGCGCAATGACGGCACCAACCACGCCATGTCTTTCCACCGCCATCCTTGCCGGTGATAGTCCAGCAACTGCCGCAACAACTCCATGTCCAGTTGCGATGGATAGTCGATCACAATCTTCACCGGCGGCGGGTCGACCCGGCGCGACGCACTCACAATCGGCGGCCCCGGCTGCAACTGCACACAGGTATTCAAAAACGACGTCATGGTCTCCGTCAGACGATACGTCTTGGTGATTTCGCAATCGACAATCTTCACCCCAAACAGTTTGGCGGCCTGGGTCAAAAACCGCGGATCCGCGCCCCGATAAATCGATTCGGCCTGGCGGCGATCGCCCAGCAACGCCATCTGCAACCCGGGCTCGGCGGCTGTCATGCAGCGCAACATCCAGTGCACCAACACATAATACAAAATGTTCATGTCTTGACACTCGTCCACCACGAGAAACTGCGGACGAATCCCCAGCGGGAGAATCGGATAGTGTCCCGTCCGTTTGCCCTCGTGCAATACCCCGTTCGCCGTCAACATTTCCATCATGGCGAAATCGTCGCAGATTTCGTGGTCGTGCAAATACTGGCCGCAGAACCCGTGAAACGTGTACACAAACGCCTGGTCTTTCCATTTCAGACGCTGAATGCACGCATTGGTGCTGTTGCTGAGTGCGCGATTGTACGCGAACGTCAAGGTCACCGAATTGGGTTTCAGCCGCATCGCCGTTCGAATGATGTTGAGAATCGTCGTGGTTTTCCCGCTGCCCGGGTTGGCGTTGGTCGCGACGTGGTTGGCATCCATCACCACGCTGATGATCGCCTGCTGTTCGTGATCGGCGTCCTGCAGCCGTTCGTCGTCGTTATTGCAGGTAGTGTCGACGGAGTCGCAGTTTGGTTCGGAAGTCGAGGGATTCGTCGTATTGCTCGAAATCATCTTTCTCTTCATCCAGCGCACATTGTGCCTCGTATCGCCTGGCGAACCACGACAATTTCTTCGTCGTCGACTGCTCCGGATCCTGCGGCTGCTCGCCGGCGGCGTCTTCCTTCTCGTTCTCCTCCTCCGGCGCGGCTGGCTCCGTCTCCTGGCGGGGCTGCAAACACTCGCGCAGCAACTGCAGCGTCTTGGATTCACCCGTGTCCGCGTCCGTCAACGCCAGCCGATGCATGTTCTTCTCAAACACCGGATCGTGCATGCGCCATCCAATCGCCAACTGATTGGTAATCACCGGGAACTCTTCATACTGTCCCGCCTGCAATTCCACCCTTTCAAACTGGTTGCTCAACACATGGTTGCTGGCCTGCAATCGCCGCTCCTTCTTCGTCTGCGTATGCGACGACGCCGCGTAGTCGGGCGCGACATCCCGATTCAATTCATAGTCTTGCAACCGTCGCTCCGTATCGCTCGCGACGGTATGATGATAATTGTCAAACGCAATAATGCGATCTTCGGTCGTCATCTTCGCTTCCGTCGGCAACGGGCGATACGCACGCCCCACCGTGTACGTCTGCAAATCTTTCGGGATGATCTTCAAATAATCTTTCGTTTTCCCCCGGGCATACAACACTTCCGCCTTCGTCGGTGGACGTTGGTACGTTGTCACCTCGCTGCTTCCGCCACCGGTACACGACAGGGCTCCGCCCTGTAACCCGTCCGCGGCTTCGCCGCTTGGAAGCATGTCCTTGCTGGTTGGTTCGGTAGGTTCGTCGTCCTTCATACAGCTATCCAACATTTCGGGGTTCTCCTCCAACGCTTTTAACAATTTGGCTTCGTGCGTATTCGTAAACGATTGAATGTCGCCCGCGTGCGGCATAATACGCAATGTATCGTCTTCGGCGAGGCACACATGTTGTCCGATAGGAATACATTGATCGACAATGGTGACCGAATCATCCTTGTAGAGACGGCACTCGTTGCGATACCCCTTGTGCAGATGCGGGAACCATCGATCGTCAATGAAGAAATCACGACAACGAAACATCAACACGTAGCGCAACCCCATGGCAATCAAGGCCACGTTGTGGAAATGTTGTGTGTGTCGTGTTTGCCCGCGATAGCTGAAACATCGCCGCAAGGGATCGTACCACATCATCATGTTGCCCACGGGATCCCCGTGGACATTGGCTTCCAACGAAATATAGGTGTTTAGTTTGCGCGAGGCCCAGCGATGTTGGTCCGTGAAACTGCTGTAATCTCCGTAATAATCTTTCAGCGCCGTCATCACGCTCAAATGAATCTGTAACTTCTCGTAATTCGACACTTCTGTCATGTTCGCATCGGGCGATATGCGATACACGTCCAAAATGTTCTCGTTCCAATCCACCGGCTTCTTGGTCGGTGTCATAGCTTGGGTACGCCACGCATGCGACCGGTCGTAGAAAAAACGTTCATTGCGCACAATGTGAGAGAACCGCGATTGGGGATACCAATTCCAAGATATCCATTCGATCCAGGTCATGGCGCGCGGCGTGGGGAGCGGAAAATGGTGATTGATTTCGGCACGCAGCGCGGCCTCATCGACCTTCGGATCGTTCCAAAACGTCGACAGATATCGTGCAATGTCAGGCGCGACAAACGCCCGACGCCGCGAATCGAGCGATTCGATGATGGGAAATTCACTGTCGGCAACCGCTTCAAAATAGCTATAGTGCAATTGCGCGCGTTCCTGTTCGAACGTGGGATCATCCCACCATTTGCGCAGCTTTTGGATCCAGGGATGGGACCGACGGTTCCACAGTTTCACTGCGCGCAGCCACAAGACCCGTGCCCCAATGATCACGGCACCGAATGCACCGACACATGCTAGAAGATAGAACAACATTTGACCATGGTGAGCCCAGACGAATTCACAATGACTTATTTTTTAACATATCATGCCACGTGCGGGCGAGTCTATCAATGTTCGCCGACCCATCTTGCGCGGATGCGTATGTGCCAATTACGCCTATACTGTTTTGGTACATTTGCTCCCGCGACACACCCGGCGGGGGTGTAAACAAATTGGTGTAGCACCGAAGCTTCATATACCACGTCCAATAGGTCTGGATGACCAGCAACAATTGTCGCCCGTAAATGTGCCAGCACGGATCAATGTCCGTCGAGGTGACCATGCGAACCCATTTCTTCTCCTCGTGTTGCCAGCACCACAAAATCTGCGCCCGACCCTCCGCTTTCCACCGCATCGGAAACTGTCCGTCGCGCAACACCAAATCACACATCGTGCGCCGATCAACGTCCGAGATCGGCATCTGGCCCAGCATCACACGGGTCATGATAGTCGATGTGTCGGTGCCCTGGAAGGTCAAATGCGCCTTCTCGACCAGCGCATAAAAATCCTGCTGCAGCGGCGTGACGCTCGCCGTTGTTAACATGGTTTGGTCCGTCTCCACCACTTGTTCCGCGGCCTTGATCCGGCTCACCCACACACTCCAAATGTCCGTAGCGACCACCGTGAACGTCGGTATGGTGGATGCCAGCGGTTCCAAGAGGGGTGGTTTGGCCGGCGTTGTGGCCGCTGCCGTAGTGGAATGATCGTCTTTGGCGCGACCACGTTTCGTCGGCCGCGGCTCGTCTTCCTCCATGCGCTCCAGAATCCGTTTCTGGGTCAGGTTCAGTTGTTTCAGCTCCTCCAGGATCTGCGTCCAGATCGACGGTGGCGGCGCTGCCGATTCCGGAAACGACGCCTGCTGAAGGGTATGCAGCACCGATTGCATTTAGCGCAAGGATTTCAGCGAAGTTTGAAACCTGGATTGATTGTGAAACGGCGTCAGCGAGACGTGGTGGTCGCGAAAGCCATCGGTGCCATTCACTGGCGGGGCCGGCGCTTCTGTCGCAGTAACAGCATCTTCAAAGCTGTCCTTGGCAGGTTCCGCATCCTTGCCCGTGGTGTCGGGATGCTGCTGCTCTTCGTCTTTCCTGGGTGGTTCGTCGGCATCCGCCGCAGCGGCATCTGCGGCCGCCGGAGTAGTCGTCTCTGGTTCCGATTCAGGTGGTTTGTGACTCGCGGCAGACGATTTTCCGGAATGCGATTTGTTGCCGGCCACAAAACTGTCACGCTGCAACAGTCCACTGCCGCCCGTGCCCATCGACCAGTTGGCTTGCATCGGCAACAACGAGGCGGCACTGGGCGGGACATTCACGACCGGCGCGACCGTCACATTGTGTCCTCCGCCCGACCCTTCCCCACACGCGGCACACCGATGCAGCGAGCGGTATTCATCGTGGTGGTGATGGTGCACATAGGGCACGGTGGGGTAGCCAAGGGTCCAGACTTTGGCACGGACTTCGCGGGTAATGAAGGCGGCCCCGCCCATGATGAGGAACGAGACCACAATGAGAAGAATCAGGAATTGGTTTTGATCAAGCATCCTTTTTTGTCTGGGAGAGGCTTCGGGATTTCACGTTGGCCAGGGCTTTTTCGATCGTTTGGGGGGTGCACGGGTCCGACAACATTCGTCGAATCCGACCGTGGGCGTCGGTGATGGCCAACTGCGGCACCATCGACACGCGCTTGCACGCCGCGGCGAATTTGGGCGGGGGACGATTCACTTCCACCGCCAGGGAGACGTGGCTGGGATATCGACGGGTCACGGAGTCCCAGATCGGTTTGCATCGAACACACGCGGGGCAGCTCTCGGAGTAGAACAGCGTCAGACGTTGACTCATTTTTTTGTAGGGATGTCCCGTGGGGTAAACCCCACACCCCCCTAGCTCGCTGCGCTCGCTCGCTTCCGGAGACGCGCGCAAGCGAGACGTCTACCTGACGGAACGAACGATGGCGCAAGCGAGACGTCTGCCTAGCGGCGACGCGAGTGAGGTTCAGCCCCACACCACGTCTACCTGACGGTCCGGCCGAAGGCCGTGGCCGTCCATGGGGTCGTAGGGGGCGTCAGCCCCCTACAGGGTCGCACAGCGAATGGAGAGGGTGAAGGAGCGGGGGGAGACTTGGTTGCCGAAGGCATCGAAGAAGCGACAGCTGAGTTCGGCGAGGGGTCGATTTTGGTCGCCGGACGCAAAGGTGCGTGGGTCGGAATGGAGGTAACCGTTGGTGAGGGTGGCAACTTGGTCGTGTTTGGCGTCGGGTTGGAGGGAGATGCGGGCGATGACGTCGCGGTGGAGATTGACGCTGGGTGCGACGGAGGTCATTTCGGCGGCGCGGGATTGTCCGTGATCGTCGAGGGTGAGGAAGAGGTCGCGGAGGACGGGGAATTCGACGGGAAGATCGGCGGAGGCGGTGGGCTCGGAGGCGAGAAAATCGAGCACGGGGGAGGTGAGCCCGAGACAGTCGCGGCCGAAGCTGACGTCTTGCGGGGAATTCCACCAACGAAAGCGGTAGTGGTCGGAGGAAGGGGAGTTACGGCGGAGGTGAAGGAGATTGGGGTGGGCGAGGGTGAATTGCATGTCGATGTGGTTGGTTTGCAGTTGAGTGTTCAAGAACGCCAGTAAGGCGTCGAGGGAGGGAAGGTTGAGGGGAATGGAGATGGTGACGATGCGGAGCGGAGGTTCGGCGGGGGTGACGGGTGTTCCGGCGGGCGGGCCAACAACACGTGGTTGGTTGTACTCCATGGGTGAATGGGGGCCACAGAGACGCCCGTGCATGGTTTGGTAGTACTGTTGATAGGTGTAATTGGGTAGTTTTTGAGGTTCGGGGAGACTCCATGGGGTCTGTCGGAGCGCATAGCGCGCCGCGGCCGCAGTGGCGGGACAGGAGGGTGTGGGGAGCGGTGCGGGAGACGTTGCATAGACTTCGACGACGAAGGAGTCGGCGCCGAGAGGCAAGGTTTGGGTGAAATTCAAATGGACGGATTCGACGGAAAGGGTGATGGGTTTGGCGGGAATGCCGGCGGTGAATTGGTAGGTGGGATTGAAATCGCGGTGGGTGACATGGATGCCAATGGTGTGAGGGACCGCGTGGGCGCGTTGGGTGAAGAAGTAGTTTTGACTCCCTTCGAAATGTTGCGCGGGACTGGCGAAGGGGGGGCCGAACATCGTTTTTGTTCAGAGTCGCTAGAAAAAAAAGCATTCATGTCGTTTGCCCGATTGGAAGCCCGCAAGCGTCAAGCGCTCGATGCGCTGCAGATGCGTTCGGTGAATTTGTCCAATTCGTTGTCGGCGGACGGACGCGTGGCCGTTGCGCAGCGATCGTTGGTGACCGACTCGTTGACGGCGGAGCTGGAGAGCCAATATTTGAAGAAAGTCGATGCGGACGTGTTGTACTACCGCACGGATTCGGGCATCGTCGTCGGAAACGGTGGCGTTGGATACAATCCCCTGACCTCGGCGAACAACGGCTGGATCAAATTGCCGAATGCCAATGGCAGCTTGCCAACTCCCCAACAATTGGGCGTGGGGACTCAGGCGCCGGTACTGGGCTGTATTTCGACCAATTCCCAGGCTGGCACGGGCGAGGTGAATTACTTTGCGACCTACAACAATACTGTTCAAAACCCCAGCGCGGCGGCACATCGCTGGCTGAAAATCAATTCTGCCGGAACGGCCGCAAATACCTTAATGACGTTGACCAACACGGGCAATTTAACGGTCACGGGGCCCATCGCATGTAACGGCACGATGGCCGCCACGAGCAATCCGCTGACCGTTCATGTGCCGTATGCGGCCAACCGGTTGGTGTTGAGCAGCACGGAATTGGCGGTGCAGACAAACGACCGGAAGCGATTGCGGTTCAGCGAAGCGCAGGGATTGGAGGTGAATGATGAGAATGGGACGAAGAAATTCCGCGTGGACTCGACCGGCGCGACCCAACTGGCGTCGCTGGAAGGTACCGACACCTGGATCGTGAAATACAACCACCCGCTGTTGCAACAACCCAACGCGGGAAGTCCGGTGTTGACATTGAAAGGCAGTTTGGCGGCTGACCCGAGTGCCAGGGTGGGTACCTGGTATGGATCCGACGGGGTGAGTCACGATTACACGAGTCAATGTATTGGCACGCCCGACTTGACGTTCAACCAAGTCTACGCCCGCGAATTCCACAGTTCGGGAGACACCATCTACATCGGCGGCGTGCCGTTGTCTGCGTCGGGTGAAGCGTTGCGTCTGCCGCTGGGATCGAGTTTGGAAGGGATGCCGATCGGATCGATGCGAATTCGCGGGACAGTGGCCGACGAAGCTTCGTTGCCGACCACGGGGGTCGAAGTGGGAGATTGTTATTTCGTGGGCGAATTCATGTATTCGGCGGTATCGGTGGATCCGAGCATTGAATGGCACAATGTGGGGGTGATTCGTGGCCCGCAAGGATTCAAAGGCGACGACGGAGTGGATGGCTCGCTCATCAACACGTATCGGGGCGCATGGGCAGCCAACACGGATTATGTGCGCGGCGACATTGTGAATCACGACGTACTGAACGACGGGACAGGCTGGGTGTTTGTGGCGCGCGGGATCAGCCGCAATGTGGCGCCGGTGGCCGAGACCAGTTCGGAGTGGGCCATTTTGATGCGCGGCCCTGATTCCCGCGAGTTTGCCACCCGATTGTATGTATCGAATCTGGTGAATTCGGTGTCGGACCAAGTGGTCGCCTTGCGCGCGACGCTGGAGAATTCGTTGGGAAGTTATGGCACGATCGAAGAAGTATCGACGGCGGTATTGAATGCGTTGCCGGCGTCGTTGGTGACGGAAACGCAGTTGAATGCGGCGATTGCCACGGTCGGTGCCAACCTGGCCAACTACGCAACGATGGCCGATGTGGCCGAAGCGGTGGCGACGGTGGCTACCCAAAGCGCCTTGACGCAATTGGCGGAAGCTACCCAACTGTCGGTGACGGAATTGTATGCCCTGGCCACCGCGACCCAGACGGATCTCGCGGCCTTGCAAAGTACAGTAGCCGCGACGTACGTGACCCAATCGACTGCTGCCGGATTCGCGACCAAGTCGGAGTTGAACGGGTATGTACAGACGTCGGCCTTGAACGATGCCCTGGGCAATTATGTGACCCAAGCAGACGCTGTGGGATTTGCCACGAGCACGGGCCTGACCACCTTGCAGGCGACTGTGGAAGGAAGCTATGCGACAAAAGCGGAATTGGCGGAGGTGAGCGGCGGGGCGGCGACGGCGATGGATTTGTCGAATTTGGCATCCAGTGTGAATACCGCCTTGACGAATTACGCGACGAAGGGAGAGTTGAATGCGGTGCAAGCGTTAATTCCCAATCTGGATGGCTACGCAACGACCCTGGAGGTCAACCAGGCGGTGAGTGGATTGGCCACCCAATCGGCGTTGGAGGCGGTCCAAGCAACCATTCCGAGCATTGGAGGATTGGCCACCCAGTCCGAAGTCG
>JACCEC010592673.1_pt1 | contig 41638 bp, 21 predicted proteins | sample 7450121 | NCBI WGS metagenome assembly JACCEC01 (sample SAMN15323455, study PRJNA562643) | freshwater metagenome | isolation source: river surface water | place: USA:Blue River Watershed | collected 2017-08-18 | reverse complement strand
TTCAGTAAATATGTTATACATGTCTTCGCCCGATACTGCAATCATCTATTATGTATTATTGTTTTCGGGTACAAATTCTACTCAGCCTGGCCAACTATTTACAATGACAGCCGGTTCTTATGCCATCCACTATAGCAATACAAATAATAGAGTATTGATCGCAGGTACCGATCAAAAAATATATACATTAAAAGCCAATCCTCTTTCATTCACAGGAATATCAAATAACACATTAACACTTGGTACAAACAATTTACAAATCAAACGAAATAGTGTGAATTTTGGTGATCTTATTACAATTAATGCTACTTGTTTTTTGGAAGGAACTCGTCTCTTATGCTTAATCGATGATAAAGAAGAATATGTTGAAATTGAAAAAATAAGGAAGGGTACTCTTGTGAAAACCCATTTTCACGGTTTTAAAGCCGTTCATTCAATCGGTAAAGGCGACATATTTAATCCATCGGAGAAAACGGAAACGGTCGATCGTTTATATGTATTGTCCAAAAATGATTGCGATGAACTGATTGATGATTTATATATGACAGGACATCATTCGGTATTGGTTCCTAGCATAACCGATGAACAACGTGAACAAATCATTAAGTGTATGGATAAAGTATACATTACAGATGACAAGTATAGATTACCTGCTTATTTAGATGAGCGTTTTAAACCGTGTGTTGATCATGGAACAAAAACCATTTGGCATCTTGCCTTAGAGAATGAAAACATATATGAAAATTATGGTGTTTTTGCTAATGGATTGTTGGTTGAAACCTGCAGTATTCGATATTTAACACAATTATCGAAATTAGAATTGCAGGAATAAAGGATTACAATATAAAATAAAAACGAAGTAAAGACAGTATATTATTATTATTTTTGAAAATAATAATCGAAATCAAAATCAAAGAGTATAAAAAGAATGCATAATAAATTATATCTAAATAAGATATAAATGTCGAGTAGTTATGTAATTAATCCTCCTACCCCTAATATAAATACAAACGGAACATTTAATGTACTGTATACTTCAGACTCAATACCACTGTCAGACACTGCTAATTATGATTTAGTCAATACCGCAAATAACAATACGTTAAAAACAATTTCAACGGTTCCCTACACAGCCAACTCATTTGTAAGTGAATATTCTACAGTTTCAGGTAGGTTACCAGTTGTTATGTATGGGCTTCCAAATAAATCAGTATTAATTGATTTTAATCTAACAAATCCATATAATGTAGTATATAGTGAAACTGGAACAAAACTATTAGAAAACCGTGCAGGCGAAAATTCGTTGTCATTTGGATTTACATCCGATGGATCATTTGTGTATGGGTTAACTGTAGGAGGTAATTTAAATAAATATTATTTAGATGGAAGTTATGTTCAAGGTGCTACCGTAAATGTTGGCTTCTGGTGTTATGGATGTGATTACTGTCCAGTCGATGATCTTATTTATGCCGTACAAAATGCAGGTGCTTGTGAAATTTATAAAGTAAACAAAAATGGAACAAAAACTTTATTTGTTACGTTAACTGAGTGTATGGATGGTTACGGATTAGGTGGATTAGCCTTTAATGCCGACTATACATATTTGTATGTAGTTCATCGTAATCCAGGAAATATATATTATATAGAACGAGCAAATCCTTCTAACCGAGGAATTCTTGGTACGGTAAGTGGTCAGTCAGGAACAGTTACGTACAATAAAAATTTGAATACTTTATATTCTTGTGCAAATAGTTCTCAAACAATATATGCATTCAAATTAATTACACCAACTACTTGTGAACCAAGACAGACTGTATTCACACTAGGTACAGGAGAAACCACTCTAGTATTACACTATAGTAATTTTACTGATTATTTGTATATAGCAACACAGTTGTTTAAAGTATATGTAATCAAATCGAATTTACTTACCTTTTTATCAGTTCCTAACCAAAATTTATCAAGTGGTACAAACACATTGCAAATTAAAAGAAATAATGTGAATTTTGGAGATGCAATAAGTGTTACTGGAGTAACTGACAGTAGTTATTCTTATGATATAGTGTTGGACAGTTATACAGTTAGACCTAATATGCCAAAAATAAAAAGTACGGAGACATTTCATTTAGAGTATAATTCAAAATCTATATCTATGGGAGACTCTGCCAATTATAATTTGGTAAATACAATAAACAATTCTACTATGAAAACAGTTACAGGCACAAGTCTTTCAAACAATAACTTTGCTATTACATTTCCAAGTACGAATCTTATTTATGGACTTAACAATACAAACATTATAATAGCAAATGCATCAACTAGTTCACCCTATCATTTTATATATACGGAGCCAGGTGTAAAAGTATCTGAACTTACAAACATAGCCGTTAGAGAAACATATGGATTTACAACAGATGATGTATATATATATGGATTTACAGCCGGTTATATTTTTAATAAATTTGATTTGGAAGGAAACTTTATTGAAACAATTGCAAATATAGGCGTTTGGGTTTATGGTGTAGATTATTGTGTGATTGATGATTTTATATATGGTATGGTCATTAATACAAATAATATTTATAAAATAAATAAAACAACCGGTGAAAAAACTCTATTTGTCACTGTAAGTGAAATCACGTCTGGGGGTGGGGGTGATTTAGTGTTTAATGGTGATTATACATATATGTATACAATGGAATATAATACGGGAAAAATATATTATATAGAACGTGCAAACCCGAATAATCGTGGATTATTAACTACCCTTGGTTATGCAGGACGCTCGTTATCTTGTAATCGTAGTACAAATGTTATTTATGCGTGCAACGGTACAGAAACAAAAATATATTCCATACAATTACTTACACCAACTACATGTGAAACAAAACAAACAATTTTGAATATAACTGCAAACTACTATTGTTCTCGTGTAAATTATAATAACTTGACTGGATATTTGTATTTGATCACAAATGATCGATCAAGTAATACTTGTAGGGTGCATACTGTAAAGCCAACTTCAATCACTTTTTCGAATATACCCACTACGTATTTAGTTGAAGGTGCAAACACTTTGCAAATCAAAAGAGGTACGGTTGCTTTCGGAGACCCTATGACTGTGAACGCAACTTGTTTTTTAGAGGGAACCCGTATTTTATGTTTAACGGAACATCATGAGGAAAGATATATTGAAATCGAAAAGATAAGAAAAGGTACTCTTGTTAAAACCCATTCACATGGATTTAAACCTGTGCATTCGATTGGCAAGGGGAAACTATTTAATCCATCAAAAGATACGCCAACTGCAGACAGATTATATGTATTGAAGAAGGAGAAATGTACGGATTTGATTGATGATTTGTATATTACAGGACATCATTCTGTTTTGTTGCGAACAATTACTGATAAACAGCGTGAACTTATTATGAATGAAATGGGTAAAATATATGGTACGGGTGAAAGATTTCGTTTACCCGCGTGTTTAGATGAACGTTTTGAACCATATACGGATTATGGAATGAAAACGATATGGCATTTGGCTTTAGAGAACGATAATATATATAAGAATTATGGTGTTTTTGCCAATGGATTATTGGTAGAAACATGTAGTATTCGATATTTGACAGAACTGTCTAATTTAGAATTGCAAAAATAATTTATAAAAAAAATATACACTTATATGAATTTGAATATGGTTGATATAATTAATATAATTATATCTAAATATGATATAATATGTCGGATAGTTATGTGCTTACGCCATCGAACCCTACAATCAATAATGATGGCTCATTTAATTTAGTATATACTACCGCCTCTATTCCAGTAGGTGATCCTGCCACTTATAATTTAGTAAATACGTCGAGTAATACGGTTATGAAATCAGTTGTTGGATCATTATTTAACGCAAACATTATAACAGATTTTTCATATTCGACTTCTGCCACTATGCCAACATTTGGTGCCTATGTAATATATTGTCTTCCGAACGGTAATTTTTGGATTGATTTTTTAAATACAAACGCCGCATACCCATACAGCGTTGTATATGATCCTTCTGGAAGAAAGATATTAGAAAACAATGGTATTTCATCTACTTATTCAATGACATCCGATTCTTCTTATGTATATGGATTTAATTCGGCTGGAATAATGAGTAGATATACTTTAGAGGGGGCATACATACCAGGTTCAAATATAAATACAAATATGTGGTTTATTAGTGTTGCGTATTGTCCAGTTGATGGGTTTATTTATGGTGCCAGAAATGGTAGTCCAAACGAAATATATAGGATTAATAGAGAAACAGGTTCTAGAACTTTATTTAGAACTGCTACTGTACAAAACAATGCTGGTATAACAGGGGTATCATTTAATTTTGATTATTCGTATTTGTATTATATGACTATAGGTAACGGATATATATATTATATTGAAAGAACAAATACATCAAATACAAATACGGTGAAAACAACTACCAATGCAGATGCAACGATTGGCTCCATTACGGCAACTCTCACCATGAATCGTGCTTCCAATATTTTATATTCGGTAGATGACAATACTCCTGGAAAAATATATTATTTTAAATTACTTACTGCAACCACGTGCGAGCCCGCCGCCTCTTTTTATACATTGACGAATAATTCCACACGTGCAATACATTATAGTGATATAACAAATAAATTATATATTGCTCCAAATGGTGAGCGTAAACTATATATATTTAGTCCTATTAACACATTATCCTATTTAAATATACAAAATGGTGCATTATTTAATGGTGCAAACACATTACAAATTCAACGAAATACCACTAATTTTGGTAACCCCATTTCATTTAATACCACTTTAAGTAGTGATAGTTATGCAATTACCCCTATAAAACCGAATATTGCGGATAACACCGAAACATTTGATGTAGTTTATACCACCGAAGTTTTTCAATTTGCGGACGATGCAAGTTATGCATTATTAAATACTACAACTGGTTCAGTACTTAAAACAATACGACCGACTGTTACTGCATTTAATACTATATCGGCAGCCGGTGGAAACGATTTCCCTATTATATACGAGGCCGCAAATAATAACATTTTTGTATCGTTCAGTAATAACCCGTCTCCGTGGAGTCGTGTATATACAGATACGGGAACAATTGTAGCAGGAACTACAAATAGTACATCCAGGGTAGAAATTTATGGTATGACATCTGATGGTACATATTTATATGCGAATCACTCTCAAGGTTTTAATAGATATACATTAGATGGTGTTTACTTTGGAAGCAGACCTAGTATTAGTACGTGGTTAATTGGTATTGAATATAATCCAAACGATGGATTCATATATGGAGCATTAAATGGGTCAGGAATATATAAATATGATGTTTCCAATAACACAGGTTCTACTATTGCAAATATAGGTGGAAGTGATTCCTTTGGAGGAATTGCATTTAATTCTGATTATAGTTACATGTATGTAGTTCATAGAGTTAGCGGAAGAATTAGGTATTTTCAAAGAACAAACGTATCAAACACAGGTATATTAACTAGTATTGATACAACTGGTCATGCAATCACGTGCAATCGTAGTAAAAATATACTATATATAAGTTCACCGGTGGACCCTTACGTATACAGTACTAAATTAATCACAAACACCACATCAACCGCACCTCAACGAATGTACACGTTAAGTGCCGGATCCTATTCACTATATTATAGTAATACGCAAAATAGGTTAATTGTACTGGATAATAATAGAAAAGTATATATTTTTAACGATGAAACTCTTTCCTTTTTATACATGCCAACTGAATTATTAAACGGTGGTGCAAATATATTACAAATTCAGCGCAATGGAATTAATTTTGGTAATCCAATCACAGTCAACGCCACTTGTTTTCTAGAAGGAACACGTATTTTATGTTTGACGGATACATTTGAAGAACAATATGTTAAAATCGAAAATATGAAAAAAGGAATGCTTGTAAAAACTCATTTGCATGGGTTTAAACCGGTTCATTCGATTGGAAAAGGAAAAATTTACAATCCTACAAAAGAGACTACGACTACAGACAGATTGTATATGCTATCCAAGAAAAAGTGCTCTGATTTAATTGATGATTTATATATTACTGGAAACCATTCTGTATTGGTTCCTTCTTTAACAGATGATCAACGTGAAAAAATCACCGATTATATGAAGGAAATATACATAACAGATGATCAATATCGATTGCCTGCGTGTTTAGACGAGAGATTTACCGAATGTGGTGATTATGGAAATAAAACGATTTGGCATTTTGCATTAGAGCACGATGATATATTTGAAAATTATGGAGTGTATGCGAACGGATTGTTGGTAGAAACTTGTAGTATTCGATATTTAACAGAACTGTCTACATTAGAATTACAAGAATAAAACAAGCATTTACATAGTGAACAAAAGAAATCCAAAGACTATACCAACAAGGATTAAATACATTATTACTAATATAAAATTATATACGCGCATAAATGATTGTTTTAATAATAGAAGTTTAGAATTATCATTGGTTTGTTTTGTAGAACTTACTAATAATATAGTATCTTTTGCATTTTTTCGAAAGCCCATTTTATCTGTTTTTTTTATTTTGGTATTTAACCCTTCGTATTTGTGTTTTATTTCTACTTCGGGTAATTCTGGAAAATATATCATTTTGACTGTACCTCCTACAGTTGGTTTTGTTTTTAATGAATAATTCGAACAATTCATTGTTTTACTTTTGTTTATGGTTGTGTTTGAATACTATTATATTTTCATATGATTTGAAATTCAATTTTCACGGTGAACAATCAAATTCTTAATATTTATAAATGAATAAATATTAAAAATGTTTTTAAATGGTAACTATATATATATTTTTATGAATTCAAATAATCGGACAAAAAATAAATATGATATATCCACCTATACTGATAATGAATTATTTGAAATATTAGAATTAGATCCGAATTCGTGTTCGAATCAAGAGTTAGAAAATCGGATTATAGGACTTATTCAAAAATATAATCAAATGAAAACTGAAGTAGCAAAACAATTTACTCAGTTCTTTATGGATATGTATGACCGATTTTTTGAAGAAATAGAAAAAGATGATGAAAGTGTAGATTCGCATTCAATTGGAAACAAATCCATTGAATCTATTTATACGGAATCGGACGATGATAATGATAATGATAATAAAAGCGATATTATGGATGAGTATAAAGATACACATAATCATTCCAATTCCACAGTAAATGAAAATATAACGATGAATCAAAATAATAAGAATGCGTTCCAATTGTCTCTTCCAATCATTACAAGAACACCTTTTTTTAAGGAAGGTTTTGAAACCAAAGAAGAACCTGAAAATATAGACGATAACGAATTAGTAGATCAAAACCCGAATAAAAAAAATGATGAGTCTGTGACTGTAAATCAAGTCGCCTATAAAAAAGATAACCTATTAAATCCAATTCGAATCCAAACCATTAAACGAATTATTAATATAGACAGTCAATACCGAGATGAACGATATCCATTAAGTACAGAATTCACATTTAATTTGAATGAACCATTACGAGAAACGGTTGCGATACGTCTGTATTCAGTTACTATACCGTATACTTGGTATACTATATTAGATACGTATGGTGGTAATTTCTTTTATTTAAAAGGAGTGTCGGACGGAATTAATACGGGTGATTTTGATTATAAAATAGAAATCAAACCGGGTACATATAATCAGCAGAATTTAATCGATGCAATTCAAACACAAATCGTGAATCTGAAAAAAACGGTAACGGATGTTAGTTTTGGAACAACGAGTGTAGTTTATGATGAACCATTGGGAAAAGCCACTATTCATTTAGATTACGCCAATTATTATAATGAATCGAGTTATAAAATGTCTTTTTTGGATGAATTTGGAGATGAGTTGCCTTATAAACCAAACGATATTTCGTATGTGTCAGATGTGTATTTCAAGGAATTAAGATATACGAAATCAGTGCAAGCGTTTTTAGGGTTTAATTATTCTACATATTATCCAAATATTATAAAGTCGGATTATTTGCCAAGGATTTCAACTACGGTTGCCGTAGATACAACTGCGTCCGTCTATGATGTGTATCCAAATAATAAATCATTTCATATATATGTGTATCAAGGTTCCACTGGATTTATAAAAAATTCAACTCCTATTATTCAAGACATTGTGGTGTCATTACCGCAATATAATGGAAGTTATTCTAGAAATACATTGGTAAACTCTCTCAATGCGGTATTAAGTACACATCCATTATTAACAAATTCTTATATTGAACGCCGTGAAATATCAGACATAAATATTCAAAACTACGGGTATTCTCAATTTTATATGAATATTCAATTAAAGAAATCAACTGCTCCTGTATTACCGAATATAAAGATTGCAGTTGAATTTCCAGATGTAACGTATACTTCAAACAATCAATCAAACAATATTTGGTTAACTTCGCCAAATGTAAATAGTTGTTTTGCGTTTACAAGAACAATTATAGAAGTAAGTGATATAATGGCGGAAACGAAATCATTTCAAACCAGTTATCGTATTTTCCCAAATTCTTATATTGAGTTCACTTGTAATGCACCCGGATATGAACATCCTACAAATATAACTCCATTTATAGATAATTCGTTTGCTAGTTTTAACGATATACGTATCAATGTTTATGATCCAACTCATTCTGGATTATATACGTTTTCTGAATTACTGACTCATATTAATAATTCGTTTCAAACGACAAATAATGCGATTGATGTATTTGCAATGACAAACACTAGACTATTTGAAAATACGTCGAATTCGCGGTTAGAATTCAATATCGATATTGCAAAGACTTTTACAAATAGAGACTATTATGTAGATTTATCTGGAATCTATAAATTCGCATCATTAACAGACACAAATGAAAATCGGCCAGATTATGCAGATTATGCGTTAATTGATTTAAGTAATACAACGATTTTATCTTGGAGTGAACCTGCTCCTCCAAGATTTACAGCAGATACAAATATAGTGTTTTATCCGAAGCAAACATCTACAAATAAGAATGCATCCCCGTGGGTTATACCCATTGTATTTACCAATCTAAGATTGGCTGAAATGATACCTTATATAAATGACCAATTACATGATTTTACACATAATAATTTGAATCCACTCATTAATTGTGATTTCACTTGTGTATTGAATGCGGGTAATATTACAAGTACATTTAAATTCAATATTGCAAATACATTGCAAGAAACCAATTATAATATGACTTTTTATGAGGGATCAAGTACAGATATTTCCGGAATTTGGACAAATATCTTATTTAATACAAATAATCCGTATACTCTTGTAAATCCAGATAGTGTAACCTATTCGATTTTAAATAGTAATAGCAATATATCAGAATACACATTAAATTTAGATACTAATCAAATTATTCGGTTCACTGCGGTTGATAATGGTGTAATTACTTCAAACGGAACCTATGATGTTGATATATATATACCAAGTGGATTATATACAAGAGAACAATTGCTTACGTACATAAATACAGAATTAAGTCAAAATTTATTTACAAGTGGATCTTATGTGTCGATTGAAGAAATCGATTCGAATGATTATGTAGTATTTCATGTGAGTATTAATAAAGCATTTACCGCGAATGATTATAAAATCGTTTTTTATGATAATGTTAGTTTCGTGAAATGTTATTTTGGAACAAAAAGTGTACGCAATACAACTTGGGATTCTACTCTTGGATGGGTATTAGGATTTAAAGAATTTACGGAATATGACTTATCTACGTATACAAGTGTAAATGGTGTTGTATCCATAACGGGTGAGGGAGCCGTTGTAACAAATATTTTTAATAATTGTTTTTTGGTTTTAGATGATTATACCCAAAGTCATATTAATGATGGGTTAATTACGTTGGCTTCCAAAGATACGGATATTCCATTGCCTTCCTATGCGACAAGAACGAATATTACGTGTGATCCAGAGACCGGTCAAAAGGTGTATGTGAATCCGAACCAATCGAGCAAACAAAATTATTCAGTCACACAAATTTTACAGTCAAAAGTGAAGAAACAATCTCAATATTCGATTACGCCTTTTGTAAAAGATATATTTGCATTAATTCCAATTAAGGTACCGAGTGTTGGAAATACGTATACTGAATTTGGTGGAACTCTTCAAAATCAAGAACGACTGTATTTTGGTCCGGTTACATTACAACGATTGACAGTGAAATTAGTAAATGATAAAGGTGATTTACTTGATTTAAATGGTTCAAATTGGACGTTTTCATTTATATGTGAGCAATTGTATAACATTGCAACTACTTAAAGATAAACATTTAAATTATGAATAAAATGTTGCCAAATTTTAAAGGAAGTTCATTTCGTATGGCGAATAATTGGGTTTATCATGTAAATATGAATGATTATATTAACAAGCCAATCCATTATTTAGAAATTGGCGCATTTCATGGTGCAAATATTTTATCTGTAGCCCAAACATACGGAAAACATAATGACAGTAAATTATATTGTATAGATCCTTGGGAAGATTATCAGGATTATCCTGAATATAAAGATAAGCAAGAATCAAATTATGAAATATTTATGGAGAATGTAGAGACTTCTGGCGTAAAAGATAAAATAATAGTGAACAGAGGATATTCCAATGTGAAAATTCTGGATTATGAAGATCAGTTTTTTGATATTATTTATATAGATGGCAACCATGAACCTGAATATGTATTAGAAGATGCAGTTTTAAGTTTTAGAAAATTAAAAGTGAATGGTATACTTATTTTTGATGATTATGGATGGGGAGGTCCCGATTTAACCAAAAGAGGGATTGATGGATTTTTAAATGGATATCATAAAAGAATAGAAATTTTGGGTGAATTAAATACCCAAGTGTTTATAAAAAAAATAAAATAAAAGAATGGAATAGACATTTTAAATATAATTTAAAGATATTATATTTAACCATTTATAGAAGCGAATGGATTCAAAGTCTAAATACGTAATGACATTAAAAGAATGGCAAATCTTACCTAAGAATCCGAATGATATTATTGTTCAAAATAGTACAATAAATGGAGCAGATGGATTAACGCCATCATCGATTGGAATGTGTTACGGGTTTTTAAATGTATTAGATAAATTATCATTAGAAGAATTACAATATGGGAACCATTCTGAATTGGTGTGTTGTAATATTAATGAGGATACCGATAGTAGAAGAAGAAGTGAATATTCGGTGAACAGATCGAATATATTAAAAAATCTCAAACATAATGGTATAAATAATATCAAATTACCGGTTATAAATTATTATAAAAATTTGCCGAACTACAAATTTGTAATTAGTCCAGAGGGAAACGGTGTAGATTGTCATAGACATTATGAAGCATTAATGGCTGGCTGCATACCAATTGTAGAATATAGTTCTGTTATGCCACATAAATATGGTACAAATATTCCAATCTTGTATACATATAATTATGAAGAAATAAATGAGAATTATTTAAATGAAATCTATACTAGTTATTGCGAAAGAACATTTGATTTTTCCAAATTGTTTTTAGAATCTTGGCCAAAAGAAGAAATAATAAATATAAAGAATAGAGGCAATATTTGGTGTTCTAGGTTATGTGGTAAATTATATTATTATTAATCAAATATTCTATAATGGAAATCTTACAAATCTAAGTAATAGATAATTGGGTTTAGATTATTTTTATAATATGAAAAATTTTTACTATCATATTATATATGTCAAACATAGGACCAACAGGACCGACTGGCGAAAGTGGCCCACAAGGATATACAGGACCGACTGGACCACAAGGAGTAATTGGGCTACAAGGGCCTACAGGATTAAATGGAAGTCAATATACGGGTCCTACAGGACCTGCTGGAGTAAATGGATTACAAGGAAATGCAGGGACAACGGGAGAACAAGGACCAACGGGGTCCTCATTATGGAGTCAAGATGCCTCTACAATATCATATACTGATGGAAATGTAGGTATTGGAATCTCTGATCCTACGAGTACATTAGATGTAAGTGGATCTATAAATGTTTCCGGAATGATTTATACAAATTCGGTTCAAACGGATTCGTTCACTATTTCCGGTCCATTTGGGATTGGAATGGAACCTGTAAACGACCTAGATGTTAGTGGATCCATTCGAGTTTCCAATTTTGTTGGAATTGGTATGTCGAATCCACAGTATTCTTTAGATGTAAGTGGAAATATGAATATATCTGGTATTTTATCTACCAAATCATTTAATCAGGATTTGATCCCGGTAACTGTAGTTGATGATACAATTACGCTTGACTACAGTCTTGGAAATACTTTTTATTTATTATTTCCTCCTACAAACGATTTCTCTTGCAGTGTAATTAATGTTCCTACAAATGCAAATGGAATTGTAAATATGACTTTAATATCAGACACAACGATTAATAAAGTTTATAGTTCAACGGTTTACGTGAGTGATTCAGAAACACAAGGAAATAGTATAGCACCAAGTTTCAACGATAATCCATATCCCCTTTTTATACCATCCACGGATGTAATGAAACAAACCTTCCAAATTATAAATGATGGTAGCGGTGCCGTATTCCAAGTATTATCAGATTTAATATCATATGATTATGGAATTCGAAGTATTTTTGGTCCGGTAGGACCAACTGGAGCACAAGGACCTGCTGGTTCGCAAGGAGAACAAGGTATACAAGGACCTACCGGAGCATCTGGTGATCCGGTACTTGAACCCATTGTTACCGGTATACAGAGTGATATTAGTGCTATAGATTTTTCAATGAATCTTGTAGAAACGAGCCTATTAACCAAACAGAGTATTATTGATATATCTCATAAATTAGATATTTCGTATATCAATTTGGCTGGAAGTTCTTTACAACATGTCGATATTAGCGGTTCATTATCTTCCTCTTTGAATAGTATTCAAAACTCAGTTCAAGGTGTAACCACTGAAATCACTGGTATAAATAGTGCGATTAGTACTCTTCAAAGCGCTGACATTATTCATCAAGGATTAATAGAAGATCATTTATCGGCGATTCAATTACTTCAAACCGAAAAACAAGCAGTCATTGATGCAAGTAATCGATTATTATCGAATTATGTTTCTGTAGGAGGAAATACTTTAACCACTACTTTGACTGTCATTGATACCAGTTTAAACAATTTATCGGTTGTAAAACAAAATACAATCAATTCTGAAAATAAACTTGTATATACTTATATTGATTTTTCAGGGTCTGCTCTTGTAAATGTAGATATAACGACACCTTTACAAAGTCAATTGACTAACATAAATTCAGCGATTTCAACACTTCAAAATCTGGCAGATGGTGACACCACTACATTTATCTCTATAGAGAATCATTTCGATATCATCGATGCTAGTTTCGCATTTAAACAAGATAAATTAGAAAATGAAACGGGTAAACGATTAGATGCGCTTTATATTGGAACGGGTGAAGTGTCCAACACAAAATTTAACTATTTAAAGAATTTGACAGCCGATATTCAAACACAAATCGACGGTCTAACCGATGGATCTGGAGTAGGTGCAGTGGCTTCCATTGATTACAATTCTGGGACCTTAACTACAACTATATCAGATAATACGGTTCTAACCAATTTGGCTTTTTCAGGAGATAATTCAGTTCAAACAACTGCATATACATCTTCAAAAAATTCATCTTTAACAAATGTTGTTTCGGATATGTCGAATGTATTGGTAACAACAGCCGGCCATACAACTAGTATAGGAAGTATTATTACGGATATAAGTGGTCTACATGTCACTGTATCTGGAAAACAAAATACGATTGATGCAAGTAATCAAATTCTTTCAAGTGGAGTGAATTATTCTGCAAGTCATCTTCGATTTGTTGATGAAGGAATTACTCAAAATCTTTCTACGACTATTTCAGCGATCAATTCAAGTATTTCATCTCTTCAATCATCAGATACATCACAAACAAATTCTATTACAACATTATCATCTGATATATCCACCTTACAAACTGGAAAACAAAATGTAATTAATTCAAGTAACAAATTGGCGTCAACAGTAGTATCTTATGGTGTAGGATCAGATACAGTATCATCCCAACTCGATAGTATAAATACAAGTTTAAGTTTAAAGGCAGATTTATCAGGTTCAACTCTAACGAATACTACTTTTTCAGGAACTGTCACTGGTTTAACGAAAACAACTGTAGGATTAGCAAATGTAGATAATACATCGGACGCATCAAAACCAGTATCAACTGCCCAACAAACAGCATTAAATTTAAAAGCACCTGTTGCAGATCCATCATTTACTGGTATTGCTATATTTAGTCGTATTTCAGAAAGATTAGTTTCAGTAAGTGGAACAAACTCGTTTACATTAAATTATTCACAAAGTGGACTCTTTTTTGTTTCAGGAACACAACCTACTGCCAACTTTACGGTTGCTATTACTAATTTACCAAACGATTCTTCTATGAATCAATTTACGGTAGGATTAATTTATCAAGCCGCTTTTTATGCAAGTACTGTATCTGCAACTAGTGCAAATAGCACTACAATTGTAGCATCCGGTGCACCAAGATATGCAGGAGCAGCAACTCCAACTTTAACTTCGTCTGCATTATTTATTCAAACCTTTACTGTAGTACAGTGTTTTGCAACGAAATATGTGATTACAAATGTGACACCATTTAATTAAGGTAAAACTAATATGTGTATAATAATTTATAAAAAATATTTATAAAGTATTCGTTAAGTTAAACAAATCATTTATTGGTCATACATATTATCTATTAATACATCAGGTACGGCTGTTATAAAGTATTGTATTAAATATTGAACATTAATATCATTTAAATGGATCATTTTTTCGGATAAATATAAAAATTCGGGCGTAATTTGATTCGTATAATTACGAATAATATAATTAAAATAAGTACTAATTATATTTTTCTTGTCCAAATTATAAGTAATACTAATATGGTGTATATATGAAAACAATTCATCCTCTATTTCCGTATTATGATTCATTTTGCAGTTTTCACGATATCGTTTATACATGATTAATTTCATATGCAATTGTTTCCAAATACCATTTGAAATGACATAATCCTTCCAATTGGTAACATGTTGGTTTAATTGAATAAAATTAATCATACTCCGAATATCGGATTGGTAATTCATTTGAATGGTATGAATGCATTCATCGTCAATATCAATCGATTCATTTTTACAAATGGATTTAATGAAGGAATGGATTTGAAGAGTAGGTAATTGATTAAATCGAACACAAATGAATTCATTTTGAAGAGATTCATCAATTTTACTGATGTAATTACAAATCAAACAAAACCGTACATTGCAAGTGGAGGTTTGAATTAAATATTTGAGTGCATGTTGTGCGTTTTTGGTCATATAATCAACTTCATCTAATATGACGAATTTAAATCCTCTTTCAAAAAGTCCAAAACTTCTGACAAATTGGTAAATTTGGTTTCGAATAATATCGATTCCTCTTTCATCAGATGCATTTAAATGGATCACTTGACTTTTATATAATGCGGTTTGCATATTTATGTTTTGCGTTTTTTTCTGATATGCATTTATTAGATTCATAATGGTAGTTGTTTTGCCTGTTCCAGGAGGACCATAAAATAATAAATGGGGGAAATATTGTTTTTCAAGTATATTTTCAAATAATGTACGATTGATATCATCTAGAACAATATTATTAAAATCAGTTGGTCTGTATTTTTCAACCCACGGAATTAAATTCATTATATTTAAAATTTAAAAATGTTTAACTATTTTTAATAGATATATTATTATATATATGTCACAAAGTGATTATATGCAATATAAAAAAACATCAATTGAATTGCAGGAACAATCAAAGGCAGAAAATGTAAATAAATTGCCACCGATATTTCGTTCATCTCAATATACATTATTTAAAAAGTACGCTTTAGAAAATACTATTGTGAACACAAAAGAGTCTCTATTACGTTTACAACCAGAAGGAACACAAAATGTATTGAACATGGAAAAACAATATACGAGTGATTGCCCTCACTTTATAGTGTGTAATAATACACCAGACAGGCCAAATGTGAAACCCGTAGAGAATCGTCCTTTTTCAACATCTGTATATCCATCTATTATGCCATCTTATAATTTAGCTCAAAAATCGAAACCAAATCAATTGATTTTAAGAAATCCTCCCAAATGTAAATGTGAATTACAATTTACGTAAATGAACACTGTATATTTACATTTTTCTTTACATTGAGAAATAGAAGTAATCAGAATAAGTTGGATTTGTTTTTATTGTTTATATAATATACTTAATATACTATATAGATGTCATCCGGAGTCGAACAAGGAAATACTGGACCTATTGGACCTACGGGACCTCAAGGTTTACGTGGGCCACAGGGTGATATAGGATATACAGGACCTACTGGCATACAAGGACTTCAAGGTCCTACTGGAAGCCAAGGACTTCAAGGAGCGACAGGTAGTCAAGGAATTCAAGGAATTCAAGGTATTCAAGGTTTACAAGGACCCACTGGCGATAGAGGTGCAACCGGTTTACAGGGTGAAATGGGACCTACCGGTGAACAAGGTCCTGTAGGTTATACCGGTTTACAAGGTGACCAAGGTGATATTGGTCCTACTGGTGAAGATGGTGTTCAAGGTGAGCAAGGTCCTACTGGTGAGCAAGGTTTACAAGGTGAACAAGGAATTCAAGGTGAACAAGGTCCTACTGGTAGTCAAGGTGAACAAGGTATTCAAGGTGAACAGGGCACCCAGGGCTCACCAGGTGAACAAGGTCCTACTGGTATTCAAGGCGAACAAGGTATTCAAGGAGAACAAGGTATTCAAGGCGAACAGGGTATTCAAGGTGAACAAGGCATTCAAGGTGCTACGGGTGCCCAAGGTGCCCAAGGTGAGCAAGGTATTCAAGGTGAACAAGGCGTTACAGGTGAACAGGGTGCTCAAGGTATTCAGGGTGAACAAGGTGAGCAAGGTCCTACTGGCGCGCAAGGACCGCAAGGCGAGCAAGGTGTTCAAGGTGAACAAGGTATTCAAGGCCCTACTGGTTTAGAAGGTATTCAAGGTGAGCAAGGTGTTCAAGGTGAACAAGGTATTCAAGGTGAGCAGGGTGTAACTGGTGAGCAAGGTCCTACTGGAGCACAGGGTGAACAAGGTGAGCAAGGTATTCAAGGTGTTACCGGACCGAAAGGGGATCAAGGTCCTACTGGAGCGCAAGGAGAGCAAGGTATCCAAGGTGAACAAGGTACTCAGGGCGAGCAAGGTATTCAAGGTTTTACAGGTGCTCAGGGTGAGCAAGGTATCCAAGGTTTTACAGGTGCTCAGGGTGAGCAAGGTATCCAAGGAATGACAGGTGCTCAAGGTATTCAAGGCGACCAGGGTGCTCAAGGTATCCAAGGAGAGCAAGGTATCCAAGGTGAACAAGGTATTCAAGGTGAACAAGGCATTCAAGGTGAACAAGGCGCTCAGGGTGAGCAAGGTATTCAAGGTGAACAAGGTGCTCAGGGTGAGCAAGGTATTCAGGGTTTTACAGGTGCTCAAGGCGCACAAGGTATTCAGGGTATTCAGGGTTTTACAGGTGCCCAAGGTATTCAAGGAGCACAAGGTAGTCAAGGCATTCAAGGACCTACTGGTAGTCAAGGCATTCAAGGTGAGCAGGGTGCTCAAGGTGAACAAGGTATTCAAGGGTTTACCGGTGCCCAAGGTGCCCAAGGATTACAAGGTGCTCAGGGTGATCAAGGTGAACAAGGATTACAGGGACCTACCGGTGCTCAAGGTGTTCAAGGTATTCAGGGTTTTACAGGTGCCCAAGGTATTCAGGGTATTCAAGGTCTAACTGGTGCTCAGGGTGCCCAAGGAATTCAAGGAATTCAAGGTTTTACTGGTGCACAAGGAGAACAAGGTGCTCAAGGTGATCAAGGCATTCAGGGTGTTACTGGCGCCCAAGGTGAACAGGGTGCTCAAGGAGAACAAGGAATTCAAGGTTTCACCGGTGCTCAAGGTATTCAGGGTGTTACTGGCGCGCAGGGTGAACAGGGCATTCAAGGTGTTACCGGCGCGCAAGGCGCGCAAGGTGCACAGGGTATTCAGGGTGTTACAGGTGCCCAAGGCATACAGGGTGCCCAGGGTGAGCAAGGTATCCAAGGGTTTACAGGTGCTCAGGGGTTACAAGGTATTCAAGGGTTTACGGGTGCTCAAGGCGAACAAGGTATTCAGGGATTTACAGGTGCCCAAGGCGCCCAAGGTGAGCAGGGTATTCAAGGTTTTACTGGTGCACAGGGTTTACAAGGTGAGCAAGGAGCCCAAGGAATTCAAGGGTTTACAGGTGCTCAAGGCGAACAAGGTATCCAAGGCGAACAAGGCGCTACTGGAATACAAGGATTTACTGGAGCCCAAGGATTACAAGGTATTCAAGGCGAACAAGGTGATCAAGGAGCCCAGGGTGATCAAGGTGCTCAAGGAGAACAAGGTATTCAAGGTCCTACAGGAGCCCAAGGATTACAAGGTGCACAGGGTGCTCAAGGCGCTCAAGGTAATCAGGGGGATCAAGGACCTACTGGTGAACAAGGTGCACAAGGTGCTCAAGGAGAGCAAGGTATTCAAGGTGTAACTGGTGCCCAGGGGATTCAAGGTTTTACAGGTGCTCAAGGCGCCCAAGGAATTCAAGGTGTTACTGGAGCCCAAGGCATTCAAGGTATTCAAGGAGAACAAGGTGTGCAAGGTGTTACTGGTGCTCAAGGTGTTACTGGCGCCCAAGGAATTCAAGGTATTCAGGGGGAACAAGGTGTTACCGGTGCCCAGGGAATTCAAGGTATTCAGGGTGAACAGGGTCCTACTGGGGAACAGGGCCCTACTGGTGAACAAGGTATTCAAGGCGCACAAGGTGCTCAAGGAATTCAAGGTTTTACTGGAGCCCAAGGAGAACAAGGTATTCAAGGTGATCAGGGTGAGCAAGGTGTAACCGGTGCGCAAGGTATACAAGGTTTGCAAGGAGAGCAAGGTATTCAAGGTCCTACTGGAGCCCAAGGATTACAAGGCACACAAGGTGCTCAAGGAGCACAAGGCGCCCAAGGTGATCAGGGCCCAATTGGACCACAAGGTGAAAATGGTGCCCAAGGTGCTCAGGGTGATCAAGGACCTACTGGTGAACAAGGTGCTCAAGGTTTGCAAGGAGAACAAGGCATTCAGGGTCCTACTGGTGAACAAGGATTACAAGGAGACCAGGGTGCTCAGGGCATTCAGGGTGTTCAAGGCCCTACAGGTGAACAAGGTGATCAAGGACCTACTGGTGAACAAGGTATTCAAGGTCCAACCGGTAGTCAGGGTATCCAAGGTATTCAAGGCGCACAAGGTGAGCAAGGTATTCAAGGTTTTACAGGAGAGCAAGGGTTTACTGGTGCACAAGGATTACAGGGTGCTCAAGGCATTCAAGGTGAGCAAGGTGTTACAGGCGCACAAGGTATTCAGGGTCCAACTGGTGAACAAGGTATTCAGGGTCCAACTGGTGAACAAGGCATTCAGGGTCCTACTGGTGAACAAGGAATTCAAGGGTTTACCGGCGAAAAAGGAGATCAAGGACCTACCGGTGCACAGGGTGCTCAAGGAATTCAAGGTGAGCAAGGTGCTACAGGTGAACAAGGTATAGAAGGTCCCACTGGTGCTCAAGGCATTCAAGGTGCACAAGGTGCTCAGGGTGAACAAGGTGACCAGGGCCCAACTGGAGAAAAAGGTGATCAAGGATTTCAAGGTGATCAAGGACCACAAGGTCCTCAAGGTGAACTAGGACCAATCGGACCACAGGGCGATATTGGACCACAAGGTCCTCAAGGAGAACGAGGTGTAACCGGTGAACAAGGACCAACTGGTCCTCAGGGTGAAGTTGGACCACAAGGAGAACAAGGTATTGAAGGTCCTACTGGTGCACAAGGTATACAGGGTGAACAAGGACCTACTGGTAGTCAAGGCATTCAAGGTATACAAGGTGAGCAAGGGTTTACGGGTGCTCAAGGTATTCAAGGTATTCAAGGTATACAAGGCGTAACTGGAGAAAAAGGAGACCAAGGTATTCAAGGGTTTACAGGTGCTCAAGGCGAACAAGGCATTGAAGGTCCTACTGGTGCCCAAGGTGCACAAGGTGATCAAGGCGCACAGGGTGCACAAGGTCCTCAAGGAGATCAAGGCGAACAAGGTCCTACAGGCGAACAAGGATTTCAAGGTGATCAAGGTGCACAGGGACCTCAAGGTGATCAAGGTGAAATTGGTCCTCAAGGTGAAGTTGGTCCACAAGGTGAAATGGGACCTCAAGGTGATCAAGGTGCACAAGGTCCTCAGGGTGAAGTAGGCCCCCAAGGTGATATAGGTCCACAGGGTGAAATGGGTCCTCAAGGTATTCAAGGTATGACAGGTCCTACCGGTTCTACCGGTTCTACTGGTTCTACTGGATCTACCGGTTCCACCGGTTCTACCGGTTCTACTGGACCTACTGGATCTACTGGACCCACTGGTTCTACCGGATCTACTGGACCAACTGGTTCTACTGGCCCAACTGGTGCTACTGGTTCCACCGGGCCAACCGGTTCTACTGGTTCCACTGGTGCTACTGGTGATACCGGTGCAACGGGTCCAACTGGACCTACTGGATCTACAGGCGCCACCGGTGCTACTGGTTCTACTGGTCCTACCGGTTCTACTGGGCCAACAGGTGCGACTGGATCTACTGGTATAACAGGATCTACCGGTGCCACTGGCCCTACTGGTTCTACTGGTGCTACTGGTGCTACTGGTGCTACTGGGCCCACCGGATCTACAGGATCAACTGGTTCTACTGGCGCTACTGGTGCTACGGGTGCTACAGGTGCCACTGGTGCCACCGGTGCTACCGGCCCTACCGGAACAACCGGTTCTACTGGTGCTACTGGTGCCACCGGCGCAACTGGTCAAACTGGATCTACTGGCCCTACCGGTGCTACCGGTGCTACTGGTATAACAGGTCCAACGGGTGCAACTGGTGCTACTGGTTCAACCGGCCCGACCGGTTCTACCGGTGCAACTGGTGCAACTGGTGCAACTGGTTCAACAGGCCCTACCGGAACAACCGGATCTACCGGTTCTACTGGTTCTACAGGAAACACTGGACCTACAGGTGATACCGGTGCTACAGGTTCTACGGGCTCTACTGGACCTACTGGATCCACTGGACCTACCGGTGCTACTGGCTCAACTGGATCTACTGGACCTACTGGCTCGACAGGTGCGACCGGTGCGACCGGTGCTACTGGTTCAACCGGACCTACTGGAACTACTGGTCCGACTGGTGCTACTGGTGCTACAGGTGCGACTGGCGCAACTGGTTCTACCGGTACAACTGGCCCAACTGGACCCACTGGTAGAACTGGACCGACTGGAAATACTGGTGATACTGGTGCTACTGGTGATACTGGTGCTACAGGTCCTACCGGAAGAACAGGTCCAACTGGATCAACTGGTGAAACCGGTATGACTGGACCTACTGGATCAACTGGTAGAACTGGGCCAACTGGTAATACTGGTAATACTGGTGCTACAGGTAATACTGGACCTACTGGTAGAACAGGCCCTACTGGATCTACTGGTCCTACCGGTGAACATGGCGCAACTGGTAATACTGGTCCAACTGGACCTACTGGGTCTACCGGTTCTACAGGTGCAACTGGTGACACTGGTACTACTGGTACTACTGGACCTACTGGAGCAACCGGTGCGACTGGTTCTACTGGTGCTACTGGACCTACCGGTACTACAGGACCTACCGGGTCAACTGGTCAAACCGGTTCTACTGGTATCACTGGTAATACCGGTGCCACTGGTCAAACTGGACCTACTGGGCCTACAGGTTCAACCGGTAATACAGGTGAAACCGGTTCTACTGGACCTACTGGTTCTACTGGGCCTACTGGTGCAACCGGTGTAACTGGTATAACAGGCTCTACTGGTTCTACTGGTGCTACTGGGCCAACTGGTAGAACAGGACCTACTGGTAATACTGGTCAAACGGGTTCTACTGGTTCTACTGGTAATACTGGACCCATTGGTTATACAGGTGCTACCGGTTCTACGGGTGCAGTCGGTGTTACGGGACCTACTGGTGAAACTGGATTTACTGGAACAACTGGACCTACTGGTAATACTGGTCATACAGGCCCTACTGGTGCAACTGGTCCTACTGGTCCTAGAGGTTTAGGTATAATTGGTGCAACTGGACCAACTGGTCCCGCCGGTACTACCGGTGCAACTGGACCGACTGGACCTGGATTAATCGGTCCTACTGGTGATCGTGGTACAACTGGTCCAACTGGTCAAACTGGCCCTGGAATGCCCGGTGATACTGGTGTAACTGGACCTACAGGTCCGACTGGTTCGACCGGTTCTACTGGACCTACTGGTATGACTGGACCTACTGGTTCTACTGGTCCTACTGGATCTACCGGTGCAACTGGTTCTACTGGTCCTACAGGTCTAAGAGGTGTTCAAGGTCCTACTGGTGTTACTGGTAATACTGGTGAAACCGGTGCAACTGGTGATACTGGTATGACTGGACCTACCGGTGAAACGGGTTCAACCGGTTCAACGGGTCCTACTGGTTCTACTGGTCCAACTGGACATACAGGTGACACTGGTTCTACTGGTCCAACTGGATCAACTGGTTCTACAGGATCCACAGGTCCTACTGGTGCAACTGGTTCTACAGGTCAAACTGGTTCTACTGGTGAAACTGGACCTACTGGTGAAACTGGACCTACTGGATCAACCGGACAAACTGGACAAACCGGTCAAACCGGTCAAACTGGACCTGCCGGTCCAACTGGTAGTCAAGGAATAGTAGGTCCAACTGGTCCAAGAGGTTATCAAGGAAGTCAAGGTGATCAAGGACCTGCTGGTCAAAATGCCTTGTTTTCATACGATACCACGTTGTTGCCAGTGGAAACAATGGATATTGTAGACGATTCCAAATCTCCAAATACAATGCTAACTACTACAGTACCTCATTCGGTTTGCATCAGTGATAAACAAGACACATATTCCGCCAAAACAACCGGATATAATACCAACTCAACCCAATATTATGTTGGAGTGAATCCAAAGATTCGCTGGACCGCAGGAGGTATTGGAAGTTCCAATATGATGACAAGTATCGATGGTCTAAAATGGCAAGCCCTTCAAAACACAATCTTTGCTGATGCTTGTACCACTATTTCTTGGAACGGACACATATGGGTTGCAGGTGGAACCGGCACAAATACACTCGCATACAGTTCGGACGGTGTTTCTTGGACAGGACTTGGAAATACAATCTTTTCTACAACTACTTTCCGTATTGAATGGAATGGTACTATGTTTGTAGCATGCGGTACCGGAACAAATACACTTGCATACAGTTATGATGGTATTATTTGGATAATTAGTTCCAGTGGTAGTTCATACGATAGTATATATGATATTTATTGGAATGGTGATATTTGGGTCGCCGTTGGAGCCGGGTTGAATGACCTTGTCGCGTATAGTTCAAATGGAATTACATGGACTGGCGTAGATGTATCCTCTGTATTTACAGGATCATGTCATAGTGTGATTTGGACAGGTTCATACTGGCTAATCGGTGGACGATCATCCGATGATGAGGGTGTTATTGCAAAATCGGCTGGACCTAACTTGAGCAATTTGACTACAATGACTTGCCCCATTACATCGTGTGTGACTAAATTTGCATCGGATTCAAGCACACTAGTGGCGATCGGTACAAGCAACACTGGACTAGGACATACACTTGCATACGCAGAAATGAATTCAGAATGGACCGGATTAGGAATGTCATTGTTTGATATGTCAAACAACACATATTCATATGCACCAAGTGTGCAATGGATTAATGGTCGATTTATTGCATCATCATCAGGAAATGCCAAGATTGCATCTAGTAAAAATGGTATTCGATGGGCCACATTAACAAGTGGATTTACAACTGCTTTGTGTGTGCAATGCTCGACTGTACAACCACATACCATTACATTCCCACCGAATCAGATCTTAACTGGAAATGTGTTATCCAAAGATAATGGATTATCATGGTCAGCAATTACTTCAAATGCACCTAGTGATGGGGCTGGTTGGGATGGAGAAGCCTATCTTGCATCCGGACAATACAGTTCTTTTACTTGGTCATTACCAATATCGGTATCCGATGTTTCAAATATTAATATTGCCAAACATAATGGATCCCAATGGTTAGTTAGTTTACCAGATAAAATATTAATGAGTTATGACGGTATCAATTGGCAATCCAATGATGCATCATTATTCATTGAATCCGGATACAGTAGTAATGGTATTTCTTGGAATGGGTCCATGTGGGTTATTTCAGGAAGAAATAGTATACACACCTTCTTGCTATATAGTGGTGATGGTGTGAGTTGGGCTCAATCGGATATTGAACTAGGAGGTGGACCAGTTGAATGGAATGGTTATAAATTTGTATGTGGTGGAAAATATGAGTCCAATCAAACCCATATTTCGGAAAGTTTCGACGGAGTTCATTGGACCGATTTTACCATTGGAAATTTCGGTACAATCCATGGACTTGCTTGGAATGGACAATTATGGGTAGCCACTACAACGACAACAATTCTATATAGCCAAGATGGTATTAGTTGGACATCCGCTGGATCCACAACTGGTTATGAAAATATAAGTGTAGAATGGAATGGTCTCTCTTTTGTAGTCAATACATCTACAAACATAATCAGATACAGTTATGACGGAATCAACTGGACATCTGTCACTACATCCGCACAAAATGGAAAACAAATTGTATGGACACATCCAGATGAAGGTATATTCAAAATACAACAGCCTACTATTGTCGGTGGTGAAGGAAGTCAACATACTCTCGCATACAGTACAGATGGTATCATATATAAGGGACTTGGTAATCATATATTCAGCACTCGTTGTAATGATGTTACTTGGAATGGTACATTATGGTTAGCAGCAGGTGAAGGAACTACACATACTCTTGCATACAGTTTGGATGGTAAATCATGGACTGGTCTAGGGAAATCAATCTTCACTACATCGGCAACATCTGTATCTTATAATGGAAGTGTATGGGTTGCTACTGGTTCCGGAACAAATACAATTGCTTATAGTACAAATGGTATTTCTTGGACAGGTATTGGAAGCAGTATCTTTTCAACAAGTGGCTATTCGGCGGATTGGAACGGATCCATTTGGTTAGCAAGTGGTGCGGGTACAAATAAACTTGCATCCAGTACAAACGGTATTTCTTGGACAGGAATATCCGATGGACTATTTACATCTGAATGTAAGAAGGTTATTTGGGCCATTCATAAATGGATAGCAATTGGCGAATCTACTATTGCATACACTGTCGTTAACAATGGTTCTAGTGGTTGGACACTTGCAGAGAATGAATTATTTAGTGGTTCTGGAAAATCATTGGCTTGGAATGGTCGTGTACTAGTTGCTGTTGGTGAAGGTGCTAGCAATACAATTGCAACCAGTACAGATGGTATTACATGGACTGGTATTGGTACTACCGTATTTTCATCTAGTGGTAATGATGTCTATTGGAATGGACAACGATGGATAGCAGTAGGAGTTGGTGGAAGTAGTAGTATTGTATTCAGTTATGATGGATCAACTTGGTATTCTGCAATTGAAGCCGGATTGTTTTCAGTAGGTGGTGTTTGTATTGGTGCAAATAGTCGTATTGGCGCCAACCCGGTTTGTGGTAAATTATATTTAGAAAGAGGTGATAAGGTAGTAATTACTACACCCAAACATTATGATGATGGATTGTATGGAGATACCGCAATATCGATTCAAATGAAATTACCACCACAACTTTCATAAAAATAATCATACAAATATGTGACTGTGTATAAAAAGAAATAAACAACATTTTATAATTTTAATAATCATAAAATGAAAAGAGAATACAGTCAAATCGAATATAATTCGATCAATTAAATAGTAATGTAGTATTCATTCTTGTCGTATTGTTTTGGTACATCTTCTTCCGTATTTGATTTTTTAGGATGAGATGAATTATGTTGTATTTGAAAAGGAACTCCGGTTATTTCGGTGATTTTGTTCGAAACAGGTACTAAAAATGACTCTGCATAATGTGTAATTCCTAAATTGGTTAATAGAACAATGGCACTACCAAAAATGAAGTAATTATCATTTACGTGAAAGGAATAGTCTTTTTTAAATGGATGAAATCGGTAAATTAAAAAGAATGCAATAAATGTTTGAACCGATATTTGCAAGTATTTGATAAGTACTGGATTTATACGTATGATTTGAATTGAAAATAACACAAACAATATATTTGTAATCGTAATGAGTATGAGCATTGGTTTTTTCATTTTTTCAAGAATGAGTTCTAACGATGGCATATTATACTATATTCATATTTTCTTCTAATCGTTTTACTTTTGCTTTTAATTCTTGTATTTCTTTTACTAATATTCCAATCATTCCAATATAATTCAAAGACTGGTGTTTTTCACCATCTTTTTCTCCGTCAACTAAAAATGGATACAGTTCTTGAACTTCGTGTGCTATAAATCCAATATCTTGTTTTTTCAAAATAGTATTGTAATATGTAATTGGTTTTAAAAGGTCTACATTATAATGTGTGAGTGATAATGGTTCACAATTAGACTTAATTCTATAATCGGATGAGGCTTTAAATGTAACTGCTTGTATGGTAGCAGATGATGTTATATTACCAGTTGCAGTTATTGTACCTCCGGTTGATATACTACCTCCTGATATTGCGCCAGTTACAGTTAGTGTACCTCCGGTTGATATATTACCTCCTGATATATTACCAGTTGCAGTTATTGTACCGCTGGTTGATATATTACCTCCGGTAATTGTACCGTCTGCCCTTATCACACCTCCAGAATATACATTACCTCCTGTACCTGTAGAACTAATTGTACCAGAAGCGGTTATGTCTCTAACATTCACAATGTTACCAGTACCAATATGAACATTATTATTATCAGTAATTACAGGTCCCCAAAACTTAATGTTGGTACCGTGTAGAATAACGGAACCATTTAAAGAAGTTGATCTTAAATAAATATTTCCGTTTACACTATTTAAAGATATATCAGTAGGTGCATTTACTTTTAAATTACCTGTAAATATACTTTCCCCATTAACTAAAATCATCGGAGACTTTAATCCAATTGTATAATTAGATTTAAGTGATAGATAATTTACATAATTGGATGCGGTAGATGTATTTTGATTACCATTCCATCCTAAATTCATAACGGTACTCGTCTCGTTAGACTCCCAATATGTACTCCAATTACTAAATACAGTCCAAACTAATTTACCAAATTCATATTTTGCTGAATATCCAAACACATTTATATCATTGGTAACCTTAGCATATGACGCATCTATATTTCCACTAAAACTACAATCACCCAATGCATATAAAAATCTATTTCTAGGTAAAGTTGTGGTGTTTCCGTTTAATGTTGTGTTACCTATTAAATTAATTTGTTTACTCCTTAATCCGATCTCCTCCACAGACCGGATTGCATGATAATTTACATAATAATTGTCGAACTGATCACCAGTTGTGCCATCCCAACCAAAATTCATAACACTACCCAAACTTTCGTTTGCATTTTTTGTTATATTCCAACAGTTATCTAACCCCCATTTGATCCTACTTAATCGACTGAACTCATTACTTATATTATAAGACCCAACTACAAAGTTATTTTTTACTCGACCCCCTGATAAATCAGTAAATCCATTCAAACTGCTATCTCCTGACACAGCCAACCGTCTGCTAACCTGAGTATTGCCAGTGGCAACAATATCTCCAGACACAGATAAATAACCAGATGCAGTCAATACTTTAAATCTATTTATGTCACCCGACCACGTATTACTTGATGTAAGTAATGCTCCACCAGACGTTATTGATGTACCACCTATTTGAATATCACCGCCTGCATTTACATTTATTACGTTCACATTACCAATATTATTACCCATTGCATCTATGTTTCCATTCAATTTAATATGACCATTCACAGGTGCGAGTATAACATCGGTGTTTGCATTTAATTGAATAACATCATAATTATAAGTATTACCGATCGTTAACACATTACCGCTCGTTGTATCATAATTAAAATCGTATGTTTTCATTTCTACTGATTCAAGTCGAGTATTCATAGATACATTATTAATTTGAATGTCACCTCCTGCTTTCAATGATATAGTGTTCACATTACCAATGTTACCACTGTTTAAATCTGCGTTTCCTATAATATTAACGGTAGGTACTTGGAGTGTAATACTTGCAGTCGAATTTAATCGTATTGTATTATTATTCGTAAAATTTCCTATAGTCAAATCATAAGTATTATTCGTATTGGTGTTAGTAATATTTACTAATTTATTTTCAATATTATTAAATCTTATATTCCCATCTAATCCTCCAAAAATGAAATTTTTATCGGCTGGTATGGTGACATTACTATTGATTGTAAGAATTCCGCCACTTCTTGAAAAATTAGTTGTTCTAGTATTTAAAGTCGTAATGTTTGAAAAAATATCCATACCATTCACTTCTAAGTTACCTCTAACACGAGCATACGATAAATCGGTAAAGTCATCCATACGAACATTTCCGGATACATCAAATCGATTACGCACACGTAATCCCGATATATCTGTAAATCCATCCATGCGAACATTTCCGGATACATCAAATCGATTTCGAACGCGACCTGCTGCTAAATCTGTAAAACCATCCATACGAACATCTCCGGATACATCAAATCGACTACGTACTCGACTACTCGCTAAATCGGTAATCCCATCAATTCTTACATTTCCAGAAATATCTGCGTTTGTAGGTACATAAATTCCATAAATATTGGATAAACTATCTATCCGAACATTTCCAGATACATCAAATCGATTTCGAACGCGGACATAAGATAAATCAGAAGAACCATCTATTCGAACATTTCCAGAAACATCCAACTGGTTTCGAGCATATATTCCGGCTACTATTGTTCTTCCATCAACAGTTAAATTTCCTGATATATCGAATGCACCTCTAACACGACCATATAATAAATCTGTAAACCCATCTGCCCTTACATTTCCTGAAACATCAAACGTATTTGTAACGCGACCATTTGACAAATCTAAATTCACTACTTCAAATCGGTTTCGTACTCGGCCACTCGATAAATCAGTGAATCCATCTACTGTCATACGTCCTGAAATATCCAATGCAGTTGTCACCCGACCATTTGACAAATCTAAATTCACTACTTCAAAACGGTTTCGTACTCTACCTGATAATAAATCAGTAAATCCATCTACTGTCATACGTCCTGAAATATCCAATGCAGTTGTCACCCTACCATTTGACATATCTAAATTCACTACTTCAAATCGGTTTCTTACTCTACCCGATAATAAATCAGTAAATCCATCTACTGTCATACGTCCAGAAATATCCAATGCGGTTGTCACCCTACCATTTGACATATCTAGATTTACCGCTTCAAAACGACTACGTACTCGACCACTCGATAAATCAGTAAATCCATCCACTGTCATACGTCCAGAAATATCCAATGCGGTTGTAACACGACCATTTGACATATCTAGATTTACCACTTCAAATCGACTACGTACTCGACCAGATGATAAATCGGTAAACCCATCCACATTTAATCTACCAGATAGATCCAACGCAGTTGTTACACGACCATTTGACATATCTAAATTCACCGCTTCAAATCGACCACGTACACGACCTGACGATAAATCGGTAAATCCATTTATAGTTAATCTACCCGATACATCCAATAGAGAAACCTTTACAAAAGAAATATCGACATTCGTCATAAATGCCGATCGAATTCTGCAATTTCCAATTACATCGAGTTGTCCCCATACGTTGTGATAACCTACATCCATACTACTTACATCCAATGCATTTTTAACTCGACCATAAGATAAATCTGTAAATCCATCTACTCTCAAATTACCCAAAATATTTAATGTGGTAGTCACATTCCCATTTGAAACATCTAGATTGGATACTTCAAAACGGTTTCGAACTCTACCGCCTGATAAATCGGTAAATCCATCTACTGTCATTCGACCTGAAATATCCAATGCGGTTGTCACCCTACCATTTGACATATCTAGATTTACCACTTCAAAACGGTTTCGAACTCTACCTCCTAATAAATCGGTAAACCCATCTACGGTCATACGTCCAGAAATATCCAATGCGGTTGTTACACGACCATTTGACATATCTAGATTTACCACTTCAAAACGGTTTCGTACTCTACCCGATAATAAATCGGTAAATCCATCTACTGTCATACGTCCAGAAATATCCAATGCGGTTGTCACCCTACCATTTGATAAATCTAAATTCACCACTTCAAATCGACTACGTACTCGACCACTCGATAAATCGGTCATTCCATCTACGGTCATACGTCCAGAAATATCCAATGCAGTTGTCACCCTACCATTTGACATATCTAAATTCACCACTTCAAATCGGTTTCGTACTCTACCTCCTAATAAATCAGTGAATCCATCTACTGTCATACGTCCAGAAATATCTAATGCAGTTGTTACACGACCATTTGACAAATCTAAATTCACCACTTCAAATCGGTTTCGTACTCTACCCGATAATAAATCAGTGAATCCATCTACTCTCATACGTCCTGAAATATCCAATGCGGTTTGTGCCCAGCCAAACGACATATCTATATTGGTAACTTCTAATCTGTTTCGAACACGACCTCCAGATAAATCTGTAAATCCTGTTACCCTCATACGTCCTGAAATATCCAATGCGGATGTCACCCTACCGTTTGACATATCTAAATTCACCACTTCAAATCGACTACGTACTCTACCGGATGATAAATCAGTAAATCCATCTACATTTAAACGCCCCGATACATCTACTGCTAATGCAGAACTAATAAAAGAACTATCCGTAACATATGTTTGTAATAGACCACGCACCCGTCCAAAACTAGCGTCCATATATGCGTTCATTGTTGTATTTCCGTTTATCTCCAATCCACCCCTAATGAATTGATCAAAATTTACAAATAAGTCCGCATCAATATTAGTTGTTCCTGAAATATCTAATTCTTCTCTTACTCGTAATCTGCCTACATTTGTATATTGACTTGTCATATTTCCACAAATATCAGTAGTTCTAATTAGTCTTGTATTACCAGATATAATCACATTTCCTCCTATATTTGTGTTTCCTTCTATTCCTACTCCTCCACTAATGGTAAGTGCACCTGTATATCTATTTATTGACTGCGTAGTTGAACTGATTGTCAACGATTTTAATACATTCATATTACTCACGTCAATTCGTTCAGAAACAATACTGGATGAGTATAATTCTCCCGATATACCCATACCTCCTACCAATTGAATCGCACCCGTTCTATAATTGGTTGCCCTTTGTCCATTTAAAACAATCGAATTTGCAATTAATGTGTTTGAAATATCCACATTTCCATAAATGATCATATTTTTTTCTACCATTGCACCTCCATATGTATGTAATGATCCGCCATCACCATTTTTTATAGCATTATTCGTATTTGTAATAGTAACAACATTTGAAACATCTATATTTCCATAACATTGTATATTTTGATTTATAATTGCATTCGAATTCATTATTAGATTTCCATCTACAGTAATATCACCAGAGACATCTAATTTACCTCTTATTCTAGAAAATGAAACATCCAATAAATTATTTACAATTGAATCCCCTTGCACAATTACATTTCCTTCAACCGTTTGATTTTGCAATAAATTGATACTTGTATCAATGGTAACTGTACCCATAAAATGAGAATTACCTTCCACTGTTAAATTTTTACTTATATCCAAATGTTCAAAAACACTCATACTCTGCAACAAATATGCATTACCACCCATGTAAATGTCTTTTTGAATACCAACTCCACCATAAACTATCATTGCTCCCGAACTAATATCTGTTGCATTTAAATTAGATGTAATCACTAATGAACTCATGTTGGTTTCATTATCGTTTATTGTATTACCCGTTACAGTCAAATCCTTTACATATAAATTACCCAAAATACCCATCCCTCCGACTAATTGAATAGCACCAGTTGAATAATTGATTGCATCATCACCATTAATGATCAATTGTGACGTAGTAATTGTATTTCCTACAGTCAACGCATTTCCTATTCTTGCGGAGTTTTCTATGTTTACAGAATTTCCTATGAATGCATTCTTTTGAATACCGACACCTCCATTCACAATCAATGCCCCATAAGGATATGAATTCAAACACGCATCCACTACAGATGATACACGTAAGTTTTGAGATATGTCCGCATTTCCATATATCTTTGTATTATTTGTAATGACCGTATTACCAAATACCATTAACGCGTTTTCACTCAAATCCGTATTTCGGATAATAGCCGTTTTACCAATATCCACATTTCTACTTATGTTTGTGTTTCCAACAATTCCAACTCCTCCGACAACCGTAACTGTCCCACTAGTATATGAAGTGGATTCTACATTCCCTTCAAATGTCGCAATGTTTTTTGTATGTATATTTCTTTTAATAAAAACATCTCCATCCAAATGTGTACTTCCAGAAATATCAAACACAAAATTATCGTATGGATTAAATAATTGTGGCAAATATAAATAATATATGGAACTGGAACCTAACGTGTTGGTAAACAAATCATATACGGTCGAAGTATAATTCAACAATAATGTGTTTGCGTCTGTCATTGTTAAGTGTTTAATATTAATATTTGACAGTATATTTTTGTTTCCAGATGAATTCAATATGGATTCAGGTATATCGTTCCAAGTGGTATATGGATATGCACTATATTTAAGTGCACCGTTGTCTCCTCCAATAATAGCAAATGTGGGTGAAATATATACTGATTTCCATTGATGAGGAGAACTTTGATGAGTCCAAGTAGAACCATTATTTATAGAAACCGATATAATATTATCTCCAACTGCAATCACGTGGTTCACATTCGAAATCAATAATGAATGTACATCATAATAGATGTTTGTATTGTTAATTGTTGTGAGTGTTGAAGAAAAATTCGAAGTAGAATAAATGCCTGTATTTCCTACGATAACTATAATCGTATTATTAGAATTTCTAAATCCGTATATTGCATTGACATTGGTAATATAAGTGGAAATAGAAATAAATGATCTTGTATACGTACTATTCACATAACGATATAAAGTACTATTTGTGCATCCATAATAATGGAATGCGTCCATCCATACCGCTTTATATACAATCGCTTGTGATATACCTATAAATGTCCAAGTCGCATCATTTAATTCTTTTTTAAATATATAACCACCTTCGCCTGCAATTAAATCAGTACGTTGGTTACCATTAATATACGTATATGAAGATAGAATTGCATTGGAAGATGTGGTAAATGTCTCTTCGCCTGTAATTATGTTTGCAATGGACCATTTTTCACCATTTGTAGTACTTGAATATGCTTTTTTAATATAACTACCACTAGATATAGTGGATGGCGCACCATACACACTTATATTTGGAGTAATCACATTTGATTTTGGCACGGTTTTAATTTCAAACTGTGTTGTAAGTACTTTTTCGATTTGTCCATTTTCAATATGAACAGGTCCATTTACATCCAAAATATACTTGTTTGTTTTTGGTGTATACGTATTTATACCGATTGAAGTCCTATTTTGAACAGAATGATCACTTTGTAATAATGAAAGGGCGGGGATTTCATTCTCATTCAATGTAATCGCTCCATATGCTTTACTTTTATCAAATGGATATGCACCTCCACCAATGTGTGCGCCTACTTGGGCAGGAGTTAGTAATGAAACAAATGTCACAGATGAATTGTCTTGTGCAATACAAGAAATGGATTGACCCAATATGGATTCTGAATTATTTAAATATTGTGAAACTGCATTATCATATACAGTCATTCTTTCAGATGAATTACCAGTGTATCCCTCATTTTTACCAATAGTAATATGATCACTACTTATATCCATATAGGATGCGGTATGAATAGTAAAGGTGTTTTCATCCATAAAAATATTTCCAACGGTATCTCCGTTATAGTCAAACTGCATTCCTACCATTGAAAGATCAGAAAAGAGTTGGATTGTATTTTTAGACTGTGGTTGATTGGATTTTGTTTCTAGTAAAACAGATTTACTATTTGAATTGTTTGTATACGCGCGAAATAATTGTGATCCTCCAGATATATCGACTGTATATTGAGGTGTGAAAGTATTTATACCAATAGATTGTTGTGTTCCTTTTAAAAATCCGTGTGGATTTTGGTTTATATTGTTTATAAATGTTGCGTCATAATAAATACTATTACCTAAATGTGTATTATCAATCACACTAATGTTTCCTGCAAATACACCATCTGTCATAGCAATACTTTGGGTTGACTTGATTTGTCCATCAATTGTTATATCACCTGAAATATCGATATTTTTTGCGATTTTAACATTTTGGGAAACGATAAGTTCTCCAGAAATATCAGTATCGTTTTTTAAAAAACTTTTTTTGTAAACTGTTAATTCACCATTTATATCAAAATCCCCTACATATGGAGATGAGGTGGATAGTGCATCTGTTGAGATATAATTCACATTCATCATGTTCATTTTATCTAATTTATCAGTTCCACCAAATTTTTTCCAAGACATAGTATACAATATTATGCATATTAAAATTGAAAACATACCCCTCATTTTTATATGTTGAATGCACTGACTGTACTTTTTATGATTTGGATTTCATAAATGAATTCTGTTTTATCATTTCACTGAAAATGATAAAATTATAAAAATTATAAAAATTGTAAACTATTATCTACTCTTTAAAACCCTGGCTTATCTGTAAATATTTGGGTAACTGCAGGTGCTAAATCTGTTGTATCGGTAACTACATTTAAAAACTCACGTATATGGGGTTCAAAATAAAAATAACTAAAAGTAGCAAGTACGGCAGAACTAAATACATAAACTGTATCTCTTGCAATTGTTTTAAAAGGGACTACTTTTTTATCAATATATTTCGATTCAATATATTTAATAATAATAAATACAATCGATATGAATACAGATATAAACACAATTAATTCCATATGATTAATAAAATGAAAAAAAATAAAATAACAGAACGAACTAAAACAGTTCAATTGTCTAAAAAGAGATCAAATCATCCAAAATACTGTTTATTAATAACATTTCATTGGCATTTTCACCCATAAAACACTCTCCTCCATCCACAAATCTAGAATTCGTTTCCATAATATAAATTTTAGTATTTTCAATATCTTTCATTTTAAGTATTTTAGTTTCGTCTGTTGTACCTAATACTAAAAAAAAGATAACTCCATACAGTGGATTCACCGATTGAGTCATTATAAATTGATTAAACTCAATGGCTTCCTTCAGTTTTGACTGTTCAATTACAGTCCAATCTTCTTTTGTCATTACTGGAGCAATATGTAAATATATTTTTTTATGAGGAGAAGGAGTATGCAAGAATTCATCTAGCCTTGAAATACATCTTTTATAATATTCAATGTCTTCCTGTTCCGTTATAGTACGATGATTGATTCCAAGATAATATTGATATGTATTTAACGGATTCGGGTTTGTCAACGGTTGATAATAGTTATTTACATATACAATTTCATCGCATATAAACTGACTGTTGTCAGTAGAATTGGAATGATAAAATGTCTTTGTGAATTTCTTTTCGTAATTGGATACAGTCAAAAATTCTTGGAATGTATTTTCAATACAATGTTGAATAACAGATAATCTAGAAACTAACCAATCAAACGGCATACTGCATGTTCGAATTCCTTTTTTTGTTAACAAGGATGCAGATGAACACCTATATCCAAATGATATGCCTTCTATTTGATTCGACATATCGTATAAGGTATTCATCCAAAAAATTGAAATCTATAAAACGTATTTTATCATAAATAAATAACACAATCCCCCATTTTTAGTTTTTAAAAAAAATTAAAAATAAAAAATTAAAAAAGCAAAAATATAATGAATATCAACACCTATTTTGAAGATTTGCCTATTGGCAATAAAAAACAGCATTTATATGCAAACTATGTATTACTGGAATTAATTCAAAAAGGATACATCAAAGTAAACAAAAAAGAAGATATTTCTCCAGTCCAAATCGACTACTTATCATCCTTTTGTCAAAAAGAAATGGAGACAACTGTTAAAAATAAAATGAAAAAAAATATTAAAAGTACTAAAATTCCAGTTAAAGTAGTTTATGGATATAATAATGATGAAAATATATTCATCACGATTGCAAAAGAATATTATGAAAATAAAGAAAATAAAAATGATTTATATTGGTAATTGAATCTGAATCAGCGAATCAGAGAATCAGAAATTCATTTTCCGATTGATTCGTATAAAAGATTTAGTTCATTATTTAAATCTTCAGGAATGACAATCATATCATTTAACACTGTATATGATCGCATAAATGATTCTTTTATACTAATTATCATTTGAGGTGCGTTGTCTTTATCGTACTTCTGAGTAGAAATGCAAATACAATCATCAATTGCATTTTTTACTTCATCGTCATCAATATCTTCACATAAATGATTAATAAGCGAAATAATTTCAGTTTGGGTTGACATTATATAGTTGTAAGGTTGTATACATACAATATAATCCTTATGAATTCAACTTTTTTTATTTTTTATTATATACTATAAAAATGGAATCCCCTTTTGACAACAACCATTCAAGCGTTATTTTATTTATAGAACCTTTTTTGAATCTACAATTTAAACAGTATCAAGACATAGTTACGTTTAGTGAAATACCAGAAGGACCTTTACAACAATATGTATATCCAATCTCTACTCCAAAATTATCTATTTTTCAATCACCACCTCCAATATCCACTTGTGAGTCATGTATGTATGTGTTATCGCGTTACCCAAATAATAGAAATATGAAATTGCCAAATTCATTTATGGGTGTAGATGATTTATCCAATATATTTTCATATTGTAAAAAAAATAATTATATGATTGACACGGAATCAACCAAAATATTACAACGTTCAAAAATACCACTTTACCAATCCAATACTCGATCAAGCGGTAAAAAACAAATGATTTGTTTAATTGAATATCAAGGATAAATTAAATAAATACAAATGTTTATTCTATATTAGAATACGACTGTATACAGTTAAAAATATAAAATTATTATAACTATATAATGGATACATCCATAATTACAAAAGAATGGTTAGAGAATGTATTTCAAACAACTTCTGAAAACAAACAATTATTAGATTCAATTCAAATCGATCAATTATTAGATTCAATTCAAAATCATCACACAGATTATTTAGAAAATCAAACGATACAGTCAATCACAGATACCATATTTAATATTATTAGAGGATACCCACGTTTATCATTAGAAACTCAAAAAAAGTATTGCTTCCAATTACAGGGATATAGGTTTGTCCGTTGTATTTATGAGTTACATCCCGGAAAATTAGTCAAAGTATTACCGATTCAACCCAATCAAAAAGGAATATCATTAAAAGGCATTGTGATGACCATCAAATTTTTAGATAATGGTACACATATTGTATGTATGACACCTTCAAAAACATTTTGTCAATTTAAATTCGATAATTATTACACTTTTCAAAAATTATCGAGCGAAGAAGAATTATTATTAACCGCGTTTGATTTGTTACAGTCATAATCATAATCATAATCGATTGAAACCGATAAAACATAATAAATATAATTTTATATAAAAATATAGTATAGAAATGCCTACCCATTATGAAACAATGATTGATGAAAATAAAATATATGACAAAATATTACATATTTTCATACAATTATTAATTACATTCCCAGATATAAATTATAAAATCACAATTGCAGATGGATGTCCATATTGCATCACGAATACTTCACATACCGAGCCAAAGTACATTGTGTATATAGAAAATGCAACCTTAATGTGTGTGTGTACAAACTGTTATGAAGAAAATGTATATATCACAAGTAATCATATATTGATGGAATCGTGTATCAAATTATTTCATTCTATGTTTGATTCCCAAATTAACAAATGTGTAGAAGATACAAAAAATATATTAAAAACCCAAATTAGTCAGTTGTTCGGAATCTATTTAACTCCCATTCAAGAAGATATTGTCTATGACCAATTACAAGAAATTATGCATACCATTTCATAAATATATATTTGTGTTTTATAATAATATTATAATATTATTATAATGTAATGAATTTGAATAACGTAGAAGCGATTGTAGCCGTAGACTCACAATTTGGAATCGCAAAAAACGGCGCGATTCCTTGGTACAATAAAACCGATTTACAATATTTCAAACAAAAAACTACCAATCATATTGTCATTATGGGATCTAAAACATTACTGTCATTACCGAATTCGAAACCTTTACCAAACCGAATGAATATTGTCATTACACATCATCCCGAAACATATGTATCCGCCTATTCCTCGTATTCAAACATACGATTTGTAACCTTTGAACAATCCTTATTTATAATAAGAAACGAATATTTGGACAAAACATTTTTTATTATTGGTGGAAATCAAATTTACAATGCATTTATCCCATATTGTTCTATTATTTGGTTAACTCAAGTGAAAAAAGATTACAACTGTGATCTATTTTTGAATATTGATTTAACACCCTATATACCTACTATTACCTATACAGATGTAGACATCGAAATCATGAAATTATGCGTAAATGTCTAACGTTCTTGCACTAGGATCCGTCGCATCTGTATATTTTGGCATCCAAAAATAGGGAATCACATTCCTACAATTTGGATAGTATTCATCAAATAAATTCGCATAATATTTCTTTTCGGTTTCAATGGTTGGCTCCATATTCAATTGTCGAGCAATTCGTTCTTGTAAAATAGTAAATAAAGATCTTCCTTGCGAACTAACTCCGTCACTGAACGCCTCTTTTTTCCTCCATAATATTTCAGACGGTAATATTGGTTTGTTATATATGTCATTATAATCACTGAAACTTTCCCGTAATATATATTTTTCAATTCGATTTGACTGTAGATGATTGTGATTTCGAATTGTTGGAGATAATAATAATACAGTATTCACAAATGTTTTATCTAAGAAAGGAGTTCTTGGTTCAAGTCCATGAGACGAAATGCATTTATCTGACCGTAATACATCAAATAAATGAATATCTTTTAATAAACGCCTCGTTTCTTTATCGAATTCAATATCATCAGGGCATTTATTCATATACAAATATCCTCCAAACAATTCATCTGACCCATCTCCATTAAAAATCACTTTTGCAGGTGAATGTGTAGAAATATATTTTCCAATAAGATAATTTCCAATACTTGCACGAATACTTGTCGTATCATAACTTTCAATTGCACGTACAACATCCGGTATCGATTCAAACATCTCTTCCTCAGTCACTACTATTTCAGTGTGTTGTGTTCCCAAATACTCCGCAACTTTACGTGCATATTTTAAATCTTCCGACTCCTTTAACCCAATACTATATGTTTCCAGTTTGTTCTGCTGCCCCGTAATATTGTAATAATTATTTACTAATGCTGCGATTAAACTACTATCCAATCCGCCTGACAGTAAACATGCAATTGGTCTTTCTGTAGTACAACATCTCTTATTTACAGCATCTAGTAATGAGGTTTGAATGGCAGATTTGAAATCCACTTTCATAGATGGATTGGAAAAACTTGGAATATAATAAGGAACATTCATTTTTGATAATACAAATACATCTTTAACAGTTGTAAACATACTATATGTGCCCGGAGTGAATTGGTCAATTACCCTCGAATGGTCCGTATGATTATAGAAATGTTCTAGACACTTTAATTCAGATGCAAACCCATATATATAATTACAAGAATCTGTATATAATCCTTCATAAAAATATAGGGGTCTCACTCCTAATGGATCTCTTGTTACATAAACATGTTGTTTTGTCCTATCAAACAATACAAATGAAAACACCCCGTCAAGCATTGTTAGGGTTTGTTGAATTCCATATTTAATATACAAATGTATAATGATTTCACAGTCAGAACCAGTAGTTGGCTTGATGTTCATCATTTCATATAAATTTTTATAATTATAAATTTCGCCATTACAAACCAACACAATATTGTCAATATCAAACGGTTGATTTGATTGTTCATTCAATCCATTGATTGCTAACCGATGAAAACCCAATTGAATATGATCAATCGATAATTCTAGTTTGGAAAATTCCGGTCCTCTCGATTGTCCCTTTATAAATTGTTCATTCACGGTCACCTGTGAAAACTTATCATTGTTTAAAAGCGCGAATATACCACACATAGATAGAGTGATATGAATCTATATGTTTAACTATATTTACAATGCAATTATTGACTTTTGCCACACACAATCTGTTTTGCGAATACTTTAGGCGTTTTAACGAATTCGTTATTTTTTAGTGAAACTAATATATTTAGTATATATCACTAATTAATTATTTTTTTGGTGGTTTACTATGTATATTTAAATAGTATAATGAGCAGTCCATCTGATCATAAAAAAGAGCTTCCTAGAAGCAAAGAGTTTAATTTTGGGTCGACCAAGTGTCGACACATTGATATGAGTAACAACTCATGTTGTTTACAGCATGATTGTAGTCACGATGATAATGACCTTATATGTTGTCACAATCCGAACAATATATACTGTTATAATGACCCTATCAATTCCAATTGGTGTAACTCGCCAATGGAAATACACGACCACGATTGTAGTTGGAATTACATTGAAGTGATGTGTAAAGGAGATAGGGGTGACCAAGGTCAACGTGGTGACCGCGGTGATAAAGGAGACAGAGGAGATAAAGGAGAACGAGGTGATCGAGGGTGTAGAGGAGAACGAGGAGAACGCGGTTGTAGAGGACCCACTGGTCCTCAGGGCGAACAAGGCTTTACTGGTGAAATCGGTCCTACTGGTCCACAAGGCGAACAAGGATTTACCGGTGAAATCGGACCTACAGGTCCTCACGGCGAAATCGGCCCCACTGGCCCACAAGGCGAACAAGGCTTTACCGGTGAAATCGGCCCCACTGGACCTAAAGGTGACAAAGGTGACCATGGTTTGTTAGGACCTCAGGGTGAAATCGGTCCTAC
>JACCEC010906027.1_pt1 | contig 41646 bp, 36 predicted proteins | sample 7450121 | NCBI WGS metagenome assembly JACCEC01 (sample SAMN15323455, study PRJNA562643) | freshwater metagenome | isolation source: river surface water | place: USA:Blue River Watershed | collected 2017-08-18 | reverse complement strand
TATCAGAGAGAAGACTTGCTTTGATGAGACCGTAGGTCTCACCAGTCGGCTTGGTGCACTGCACACAGCCAGCTTTCGTGTTTTTAAAGTCCGCACGATGGACTTTTGTTTCTTTTGTTTCCTCCATCAAGTCAGGGATAGAGCGTAAATAAGTAATGGGTATTGAGGCCGAAATAGGAAGAATTAGCGCATTTACTAAGCCCAGCAACCGATTTTGAGTGGTCCATGCGCTGCACTGCGTACGGATGGTATGAAAAATTGAACTATCAGGGTTACTGAGGTCATTGGCCGTCAAAATCAGGTTATCGCCTTGGTAATAAATTTCTAACCAATCGGGATGCTCAGCCAATACGTGTAAACTCAGCGAGAGTACTAAGATAGGTACGTGGTCTATGTGTTTACCAAAATACGCGGAACTACGGTAGGGGTGTCTAAACGCGGGGCTACCCAATTCGGTGGCTTCTTGTCCTGCCATATCGGGGGTAAACATCCCGTCGTAATCCACCAATATCAACCCACCACGGGGCGTTACCAGTATATTATCGGGTTTGAGGTCGCCGTGGGCAAAGGGTTGTTCTAATAGCCATATCGCCAAACGGTCAAATGCTTCGGCTACCTTTCGCAGGGCAACGGTGTCTCTAGCCTTGCAACACTTCTGGAGATAATTGGCTAGCGTTTGGCCTTCTACCCAATCGAGGGTTACTACCTCAAACTCCCGCTGTTTGCTAAGATCGGTTTCTACCCAAATTTCGGCAGGATGATAGGTATAGCGGAGTAAGTAAGGGGTATGAGGGAGGCTATCTAAGCATTGGCTAATCCGCGCATAGCGTTGGTTGCGCAAGGGCTGCTCACGTAAAAAACACTTCACCGCCACGGGGCGGTCGGTACGAGTATCGCGCAGCTTAAACACTACCGCAAAATTACCCGAGCTAAAGTGCAAGTCACCCGTAGCGTCGTACTCGGGGCGCAAATGCGTAAGGTTCCCAAAACTATGTTCCGCCAATCGGATGGCATCTTTATATTCGCCAATGGTAGGATAGGGCATAAATAATTGTGTTTTCTATTTAGTTCGTCCCATGGATGTCGTTGTTCCGATTTGGAGAAAGGACACCAAGGCCTTGATATTGGCATTGAACGCCATGCCCGTATAAGCTCCACGGAGGTCTTTTTGGGTGAGGTGGGCTATATCGGTGTTGTATATTGCAGGCATTTCGCTTGACATTCGATAGAGCAATTGTGCGTAATTATCCTCGGGCAAGTCGTTCGACTTCTGAGGGAAAAGCACGGGAGTATGTTCGGTATCGGAGAGGTGGACGTTCAACAAAAGCACGTTACCATCAGCAGTATGCAGGGTTTTGATACGGCGAGCCGCTTGCAAGAGTTCGGTATCGTCTCCATCCGTTGCTTCTCCATCGGTGATATTGATAACGATAGGCGGATAACAGTCTTTGTCTTCCAAAGCCACAATCCACTGCTCCAGCCAATCTGCCGCCAGTTCCAAGGCCGCTTTCATGGGTGTAAGCCCGCCCGACTGAGGCGTTATCCACTCACGTAGAGGCTTCTGACTTACAGTCACTCGTCCACGAATGGTTTGTTCTACCGTGGTTTGGGTCATGCTCAAATAATGGTCGCGCAGCTGAGACATACGCACAAATGCCTTGCCTTCCAAAGCACCTTGCCAAGCAGAATAGGCGTCAGTATCTTGATTTCCGTAGCCAATGATACCAATTTGAAAGTATTCGCGCAGTTCGCCTTCGCGATTGCAGCGATTGAGAATTTCGTCCAATAATGTATTGAGCGTCAACGCCACGGCTTGGGCTTTGGTGGTGGTTTGGCCCTGAAAAACGATTTCGGTATCCATAGACCCCGATTGGTCAATCAAAAACAACATCGCCGAAGGTGTTTTACGCGTAATGTAGGCCGTATAAGGCTTTGATTTAGGCACAGTTTGGCTCATTGCGGTTTGCAAAAGCTGCTGTATGGCCGTTCGTTCAGCGGGCAAAAGTTGGGATTTGATGAGATTCGACATGAATCGTATTATCTTGTTTTTAGTTGTTTTTCTAAGTTTTTAATGTCTTGTTCCAGTTGAATGCGCAAGTCGGAAAAGTGCTTTTCAAAATTGCCTATTTGTCTGTATATCACCATAATTTCATCTACTTCGAGCAACGCGATTTCGCGCAATAAGTCATCGCGTCGGAGGCGCAGTCGAGTATAGATTTTCTGCCAATCATCTTCATTCTTAGATTCACTCCAATCAATACCAAAAGCGGTACCATTTTTTAGCAGTTGCCAAATTTCGGTCACTTTACTCAAATCGCGGCGTTGGTAGGCTGCTATTAATTCAGTAGCTATCGCTTGGGCTTTTTGTTGCTTGGCGGGGTCGTGCATAAACTTATCGGGATGACCCAGCACAATCGCCTCACGGTACATTTTTTTGAGTTTCTTCTCGGTATCTTTATCCAATTCAACCACTTCTTCGGCTTGCGATAGCTGAGCATTTACACGCTCATATTCAGCTCGATAGCCTTCATATCGTTGTTTATCTTGATTTTTGACGGTCAACTCAGCCTCTCGCTTTGCCCATTCAGTTTTGAGTGAAAGATGCCGAAGCAACAAATCTCCGAGAGTTGACTTCAACTGATAATAGTATTGCTCAATAATGGTTTCATAATCAGATTTTTGTTGCTGTAAATATGCTATCTCTGCTTCTATGAGTTGGATGGCCAGCCGCCACTCCTGTGTTTTATTTATCAGTTCTTGCTGTAGGTTTTCGGTTATTTTAGGGCCAAATTCATTTAAAAGTTGATTAAATTCCTCCAAAAAAAGTTGGGCTAAATTGGGGTCATCTTCCACAATTGACAAATTTTCTTTGTTATAAATGGCGCCCCCGTAAGTCCAATTATAGGAACCCCACAAAACCTTTTTTCGGTCAATTACACAAAATTTGTGGTGCATTTTGCCCCCTGTTAATACATTAGCCCAGATAATTTGGATGCCGTGTTGCTGTAAGGTTTGATAATCAATCCGTGATTGATGGTTAATCTCATCATTTTCTACAATCAACGAGACCTTTACCCCTTTTTGGGCGGATTTCATAAGTACTTCCGCAATAGCTTGATCCGTAAACCACGCAATAGCCGCGCAAATTTCATCGTTAGCCAGTGATAAATGGTGTATTAATTGAGGACGTATATTACTAAAAAATACCTGTATATTCATGCCAACGAATGGATAATGAGCGTCATATCATCAATTCCCAACACTTTTTGTGATTGTAATTGTTCAACATATTCCCGAAAACTATCTGCTGAAATTAAAGCTGATTTTAAGGGTTGGACTACTTCCTTTTCAAAAGATTGCAACGGCAAACGTTCCATGTTTTCCCACAAACCACCCAAACGGGAAGGTAATTGACAAACTTCTCTAAATAGCTGTTGGTCGTCGAAATTGCCTGATGATTTCAAGAATGTTCCCCACAAATATTGTGCAAGGGTATCGGAGGCAAGCCAAATTTCGGCCTGTTTCGGCAAGTCAATCAATCGAAATCCTGCTTCATAAACAGGCTCGTGCCAATTAATCAAGTAAGGAGATTCATTGAGTTCGAGTGGACTGGCAAGAGAAGCTGAAAGAGTACCATGTTGAGCATCATAAACAAAAAGCACACTGTCACCATAAACCGCCGCCTTATGGTACTCAGGCCACACTGCTACCAAGGTCGAAGCAGAACCTTCTTCAATAAATTTGGCTGACCAATTGGTATTTTGACTTTGGACTTGAAATAAATCGAAAAACTGCTCCCAGATAGTATCCAACCAGTTTTCAAATGCAGCAAAATCAATCCAAGGTATAGAAGGCAGATGCTCACATAGATAGGATGCCCATTCACCTGCATAGACACCCATACCGCCTGCCCCGTCGGCAAGTGCTATTACATTTTCATCCATCCGAAAACGGTCTTCAGGGAGTTCAAAAAGGGTTTTAGAAATAGATTGGTGCATATAAAAAAGTAGGAACAGTAAACATCAAAATTAAGCAGGCGAAACATGATAGGGCTACAAGAATACATATACAAGCCATTGGTGTAAAACTGCAAAAGTTGATGGATTTCGACAAGTAATCTTTACTGTATTTTTCCAAATAGCCTGACCAATGTCATATTTTACTTTTCCAATAGCTTGCATTTTTGGTAAAACACCTATTTGCCATGAATACGCAACTACTCCAGAAATACAACGTGCCTGGACCTCGCTATACAAGTTACCCAACCGTGCCTTATTGGGATAAAACCCCACTTACCGAAACTCGGTGGAAAGACTTAGTAAAAGATATATTTGAAGTCAGTAATACCTCAGAGGGCATTAGCCTCTATATCCACTTGCCATACTGCGAAAGTTTATGCACCTACTGTGGGTGCAATACCCGAATTACAGTCAACCATAAAGTAGAACAACCGTACGTTGCGGCCGTCTTGAAAGAATGGCAGCTTTACCTCGATTTTCTACCCAATCGTCCTCAAATCCGTGAGTTGCACTTAGGAGGCGGAACCCCCACGTTTTTTAGTCCTGATAACCTCCGAACGTTAATTACGGGTTTGTTTGAAAAAGCCGATGTTCATCCTGAGCACGAATTTGGGTTTGAAGCGCATCCCGCTAGTACGACCGACGCACACCTCCAAACGTTGTTTGAACTCGGCTTTCGTCGCATCAGTATTGGAGTGCAAGATTTTAATCCCGTCATTCTTGACCTCATCAATCGTCCTCAAACATACGAACAAGTAAAACACGTAACCGAAAAAGCGCGCGAAATTGGATATACGTCAGTCAACTATGATTTGGTGTACGGGTTGCCACGGCAGCAAGTAGAGGGAATGACCCAAACCATTGGCGAAGTGATTCGGCTTCGTCCCGACCGCATTGCGCTTTATAGCTACGCCCACGTACCTTGGGTAAAACCAGGCCAACGCAAATTTACCGAAGCCGACTTGCCAGATGCCGCCCAAAAACTAGTGATTTATGAGGCCTGTCGTACTGCTTTAGAATCAGTGGGATATCACGACATCGGAATGGACCACTTTTCACTCAGCACCGACAGCCTTTATCAGGCCCTTGAGCATAAAAAACTCCACCGCAATTTTATGGGCTACACCACTACCCAAACTCGTTTGCTGGTAGGCTTAGGAGTATCAGCCATTGGCGATTGCTGGTGGGGGTATGGTCAAAATGAAAAAACGGTTGAAAAATACTACGAACGCCTTAATGCTAACGAGTTACCTATTTTCAGAGGCCACGTTTTAACACGCGAAGATTTAATTCTACGGCGTCATATTTTGCAATTGATGTGCCATTTTGAAACCACTTGGTTCGATTCCAAAGACCAATGCCAAGCACTCTATGAAGCCCTTGCTCGATTGGAAGAACTCGAAAAAGACTGCCTTGTGAGCATTGAGCCTTATCACCTCAAAGTGACACCCGAAGGCCGTTCTTACATTCGCAATATTAGCATGGCTTTTGATGCCCGTTTGTGGGGAGATATACCACAAACAACTATTTTTAGTCAAACATTTTAAAAATCTTTTGGAAAAATCACCGCAACCTCCGTATTTGGTATGTTAGAAGTATTCATTCAGCAAACCCAAGCGATGAGAAGGCACATCGAAATGTTAGATGCACTCTTTAAAAGTGCAACGGAGGGAATTATTGTCGTAGATTCGTGGGGGGCGATTCAGTTAATTAATCCCAAAGCACAAGAACTATTTGGTTATTCAGAAGACGATTTGCTTGGCAAAAAAATTGAGATTTTAATTCCTCAACGCTACGCCCGTAACCACGTCGATCACCGCATGAATTACGCCCAACATCCCCATGCAAGGAGTATGGGAAGTAATATGGAGCTTAGCGCGCGCCGCCGAGACAATAGCGAATTTCCCGTAGAAGTAAGTTTAAGCCCGTTTACTACTAGCGATGGCGAATACATTGTAAGTTTTATTATCGACATTTCGCTTCGCAAAAAGCAAGAAGAAGCACTGCTCGAAGCCCACCGCCAAATCCAAAGCTTAAATGCAGATTTGGAAGAACGCGTACAGCTAAGAACCCGTGAATTGGCGCAAGCGTTGGAAGAAATTGAGCAATCGAAACAAGAAGTGATGCGAGCATTGGAGAAAGAACGCCAACTCAACGACATGAAGACGAAATTTGTGACGATAGCCTCGCACGAGTTCCGTACTCCGCTTGCCACTATTCTCTCTTCTGCTTCGCTGATTGGCCGCTATACGCACGCCGAAGAAGACGAAAAACGCAAAAAGCACGTGCAACGAATCAAATCGACCGTTACGAACCTCACTGAAATTTTGAACGATTTCTTATCGCTCGGTAAGCTTGAAGAGGGTCAAATTCGCAATGTGCCGATTGTGTTTAATATAGCCGAATTTTGTCAAGAACTTATCGACGAACTTAGGTCTGTTTGTAAAGAAAATCAACAGATTTTTTACACCCATGAAGGGGATTCTGAGGTGTGTATCGACCGTCATTTGCTCAAAAATGTACTCATCAATTTGCTTTCAAATGCATCCAAATATTCGGACGCTGGTAAGCAAATTTTCTTAAGTTCATCTAAAAAAGAGAAAACCATTCACTTTGAAGTGCAAGACCAAGGCATCGGGATTCCTGAACAAGACCAAGCGTATGTGTTTGATCGCTTTTTCCGCGCGCACAACTCTGGAACGATACAGGGAACTGGCCTCGGACTAAACATTGTAAAAAAATATATTCAGTTGATGCAGGGCGAAATTAAGCTTACCAGTCAACTGAATCAAGGCACCACGGTGTCTCTCGACCTTCCGAATTGTTAGCCACATGAAGACCATTCTATTGATTGAAGATAATCCCGATATGCGGGAAAATACGACCGAAATTTTGGAGTTAGCGCACTATAATGTCCTGACGGCTGAGAACGGTAAAAAAGGCATTAAAATCGCTCAAGAACAGCAGCCTGACCTGATTATTTGCGACATTATGATGCCCGAACTCGACGGATACGGGGTGTTGCATTTGCTCAGCAAGGAGGTCGAAACGGCAAGTATTCCCTTTATTTTCTTAACGGCCAAGGCTGAAAAAGCCGATTATCGCAAAGGAATGACCCTTGGGGCAGACGATTATTTGACGAAGCCTTACGACGACGTGGAGCTGTTGAGTGCCGTCGAAACGCGCTTGCGTAAAAACGATTTGCTCAAAACAGAGTATTCACGTACGGAAGAAGGTTTAACACAGTTTTTGAACGAAGTAAAATCGTTTGAATCGCTCAAAAAATTGTCCGAAAACAAAAAAACAAAGCTTTATAAAAAGCGCGAAACGGTGTATTCGGAAGGAAGTTATCCCAATGCGGTTTATTTCTTAAAAAGTGGAAAAATCAAAAACTCCAAGACCAATGAGTTTGGGAAAGAATACATTGTAGAGCTTCACAAACCTGGTGATTTTTTTGGGTATTTAGACTTATTAGAAAACACTCCCTACCAAGAATCAGCGGTGGCATTGCAAGACAGTGAGGTGGTAATTATTCCCAAAGACGAGTTCAATAACTTGCTCTACAACAACCGCGACGTAGCCACGAAGTTCATCAAAATGCTTTCCAATGAAGTGCGCGAACGGGAAGAACGATTGCTGAAACTTGCCTACAACTCCGTACGAAAACGCGTATCCGAAGCCCTAATTATGCTGGCCAATCGCTATCAAGAAGACAAAACCAAGCCTTTTGCCATTGCCATCACCCGCGAAGATTTAGCGAGTATCGTGGGTACCGCCACCGAAACGGTCATCCGTACGCTCTCCGATTTTAAGGACGAACATTTAATCGAAATGAAAGGAAGTCTGATTACAGTATTAGACTACGATAAACTGGCACGAATGAGGAATTAGACAACGAATATATACTGAGCCCATCCAAGTTCTGGAAACTTGTATGGGCTTTGAGTTTCTACTACCCCAATTCCTCCATTTCCATCATCGCATTTTCCCACGCATCGGTAGCTGACGCAATTTTTTGCTGGACTTCGGTGTATTTTTTATTCGCTTCGGCCAATTTTACTGCATCGCTATAAATGGCAGTGTCAGCCAATTGGGCTTCCGCTTCTTTCTTACGTTTTTCCAACTCGTCGATTTCTTGTTCGAGTTGGGCGATTTTTTTCTGAAGCGTCTTTTGCTGATGCGACGTGCCCGAAGACGTATTCTTCGCTAGGGCTGGAGCCAAACGTTGCGGGGTTACCACCGTTTCAGCAGGGGCTGCCGCCGCTTCTTCTTCGCGTTCTTCTCGCCACCACTCATATTCTTGGTACGTACCAGGGTATTCTTTCACCTCTTTTTCTTCGATGTACCAAATTTTCTCCGCAATGGCTTCCACAAAGAAACGGTCGTGCGAAACCACCACAAACGAACCCTCGTATTGACGCAAAGCTTGAATCAGGATATTCACCGACTGCATATCTAAGTGGTTGGTAGGCTCATCGAGCAGCAAAAAGTTGGCTTCCGACACCAAGACTTTGGCCAGCGCCACTCGCGATTTTTCTCCTCCCGAAAGCACTTTGATTTTTTTGAATACATCGTCACCGACAAATAAGAAACACCCCAAAATCGTCCGACATTCGGTTTCAGTTTTGGTAGGGTTGGCGTATTTGAGTTCGTCCAAAATTGTATTTTCCACATTAAGTGACTCTAACTGGTGCTGGGCATAAAACGTAAACAGCACATTGTGTCCGAGGCGCCGCACGCCGTCGATAGGCTCAGTTCCTGCAATCACCCGCAATAAGGTCGATTTTCCTTTTCCGTTGGCACCAATCAACGCGATTTTGTCACCGCGTTCCATCGTGATATTGGTATGTTTCAGAATTTCCTTTTCGCTGTATGCTTTCGAAACATCCTCCAATTGAAGCACATGGCGGCCAGGCTGCGTCGTAAACTGAAAGCGAAAATGTACTTTGGCGTTTTCGTCCACCACGGCTTCTACTCGGTCCATTCTTTCAAGCATTTTGGCGCGGCTTTGAGCCTGCTTAGCTTTGGTTGCTTTAGCCTTAAAACGCTCGATGAAACGCTCTGTTTGACGAATTTTCGCCTGTTGGTTTTCGTACGCCCCGCGCTGAATTTCATTACGGAGGGCTTTTTCTTCCAAATAATACGTATAATTTCCTGAGTAATAATTTAGTTTTTGTCCGCTCACTTCCACCATAGTATTGCAAACATTATCCAAAAACTCACGGTCATGCGAAACCACAATCACCGCATTTTCGTAGCTCTGCACGTACTTTTCTACCCACTGAATCGAAGGCAAATCCAAGTGGTTGGTAGGCTCATCGAGCATGAGTAGGGCAGGTTTTTGTAACAATAACTTAGCCAACATCACCCGCATACGCCATCCTCCCGAAAACTGTCGCAGCGGTTTTTGTAGGTCAGTTGTCGAAAATCCAAGTCCTTCCAAAATCTCTTCCGCTTTCGACTGAATAGTATATCCGTCTAATGCCTCAAACTCTTCTTGTAAGCGCGCAAGTCGGTCGACCAACTTATCCTCGTAGTTGGTTTCCATTTGATAAATCACTTCATCAATTTGGCGTTGAAGCACCAATTGCCTTTCAAAAGCTTGTAAGGCTACCATTAAGATAGGCTCATCACTTTGGTAAGAGAGTAAATCTTGGTTCAAAAACCCAATGGTACAGCCCCCTGCTTTGGAGATATTTCCTGTATCGGGCTGGTAGTTACCCGCAATCAAATGCAAAAGCGTGGATTTTCCTGTACCGTTTAATCCAATAAGACCAATTTTATCTTTGGGCTTAATATGAAGCGAGGCGTTTTCGTACAAAGCACGGTCGCCGAGATAATACGAGAGGTTGGTAATCGAAATCATGCTACAAAGTTAGCGGTTTTTGTATCTTTGCCTGATAACACACGAACGAATGACACACCTTCTTCTGAAAAATAAGGTTCAGGCCACGATTCCTCGGACTTTTTCTTCGTTGGTGTTCATCAACGACCCCGCTGCAATCTCCCGTTTTCGGTGTCGTTGGTCGCCTTGGCTCTTCAACACGCCTTTGCATGTTATTCATCAGCAGGCTGACCAAGTATATACTTTTGTACTTACGGATGCCGACACCCAACAAGAGTTGTACGGCTTTTTTCATCTATTTGTCCAAAATCAACAAGGGATTAGCCCGCTGCGAGCCTCGTTTGGATCGTTTGAAGTAGCTGAAGTTGTCAGTCATGCCGATTTTAGTGTTTGGTTAAACTCCATCGAATCGTTTGCCGTATCGCAAGGCATCAAGTCGTTGTCGATTCGTCATTATCCCAACTGTTATCATCCTACCCGTAGTTCGTTTATTAAGCGCGGATTAGTACGGCATGGTTTTCAGCTAAGTCAGTCCTCTATCAATCACTACCTTTCAGTAACCTCGCAGCCGTTTGAGACAGCCCTTCACGCCTCCGAGCGGCGGCGCTTACGAAAGTGTCTACAAGGAGGCTTTCGATTTCAGGAATGGAAATCCCCTGATGCCGAACAAGTTTATCAATTTATTGCCCATAACCGCGAACGACTCGGCTACTCGCTGTCCTTTCGGAAAGACCAGCTACAACATTGGTTGGCGGTTTGTCCTGAATCTTTTCGGGTATTTTGTGTCAAAAATGGGAAAGAAGTTGCCTCGCTAGGACTAACAGTCCGTGTTGGGAAAAAAGTATTGTATCTCTTCTGCCCCGCCGACAATCTAACCTATCGGCCATACAGCCCCTCAGTGTTATTAACCAAAGGTTTGTACGAGTTTTCCCAAAAAGAGGGCATCACTATTTTAGACTTAGGCATATCGGTTGATGCCACTGGACTGTCCAAAAACAGCCTTGCGCGTTTTAAAAGAAACCTTGGCGCTCAAGAATGCGAAAAGTGGCAGTTTAAAAAAATCGGCATTTCTACGAAATTGTAAAAATGCCGATCGAATCACGCGTGGGTCAATCTATAATATACATCAATGATTGGCTATTTCAATCACTAAATCATTGAAAAGTGTGTTTAATGCCTTAGTTTCGCGCGAAAAATCTTCCATTTCTGTCCCTACTTCTTGGTAAGAAACACCTGATTTTTTTAGTAATGGTACAGGATCAAATCCCTTTTTAGGAGGTTGAAGTGTATAATTCTTGAAAAAAAACACTTCGTCTATTTTATGTACTTCTAAAAAATTATGCACCGAACGCATACCAAAACCTTGAAACAATTCGATACTAATGTGGTTAAGAAGCGATTCGTATCTATTTTTTATTATAGAAATCGCAGCCTCAAACTCTTTAGATTTTAACGAACTAATCACCTCCGAAGGCGAATAAAACAACAAGTCTGTGATGGAATCAAGTGGCGTTTGAGCATATATCAATACCACATTGACTTTGCCGGTGTGAATTGTATTCAGCGCTAGTCGGAGGGCATTTAAGGAATCTACCCTAAAATCTATTGGTACTGCTATTGTCTTTACCATTGCTTGTTGTTGATTAAAAGTAAAGCAAAGGTGCCACTCATACCTAAGAATGAATTAAGAAGGAGATTAGAATTTGATAAGAAATAAAAATTTTACGGAATTTTAGCTAAAGGAAGTTTAATTTGAACCGTTGTTCCTTCGTTGACCGTCGAGCTGATATGCAAGTGTCCGTTGTGCATCTTGATAATGTTTCGGGTCAGCGGCAAGCCAATGCCATAACCTTCAAAATTACGCGTATTGGATGCTCTAAAAAACGGGTCATAAATAAAGGTTAACTCAGAAGCAGGAATCCCAATACCTTCGTCCGAAATGGCCAAAAACACTTGTTCGTCGCTAGAAGCAATAGTTACCACAACAGGTTTATTGTTGGAGTATTTACAGGCATTGGTCAAAATATTCATGAATGCAAGCGAAAGCAATTGCCGATTACCCATCACTTTCAATTTTTTGGGGTTTTCGGGCAGTAGGCTAAAGTCCACCTGGATATTATTCTTAGGATTGAGCTTATCAATCATCTCTTTGACTTGCCAAATCAGGTCGTCGGTACGTAAAATTTGAAAATTAATACGATTGTTTGAATATCCTGTTTGGGCCAAATACAGCAACGTTTGCGTTATTTGATTGAGGCGCTCCGCCTGTCCCAAAATACTCACCAACGACTGCTGGTATTCCTCAGGGGAACGTTGTTTCATCAGCATCACCTCGGCTTCACCCATGATAGAAGTGAGAGGGGTGCCAAATTCATGCGAGGCATTGCTAACGAAGTTTTTTTGCGTTTCAAAAGCCGTTTCTAGGCGGTTTAGGAGGTCGTTAAAAGTCGAAATCAACTGGCTTATCTCAGCATCGTTGCCCTTTTCTTCAATTCGAAGGTGGATATTGTCCGTGCTAATTTGCTTTACTCGGTCAGTAATGTGCTTGATGGGGTCGAAGATTCGTTTCGAAAAAAAGAAGGAAAGATAGGTCGTAATGACAGCAATTAGCAAAATACCCAACAAGATGACGTTGCGCATAAACAACAGGTGATTGGAGGCATAGTAGTTTTTGGCCGATACTACCACTATGTACGTATTTTGATGGCTACCGTGGCGAATCCCAGTAAAAAAAGTTTCGTCTACCTGACGGGTTGCTTTGCCATTTTTCACTATGTCTGCCAAAAAATTTAGCGGTAAACCTGATTTTTTGGCAGTAAGAGCAAGGTTATTATTTTCATCGACTCGGTAGAGGTATTCTTTTTCTGCCGATAATTTTTCGAGGTGTTCACTTCGAATGATTTTAAACGATTCGGCATTGATTTTATCGGCTTCAAAATTATACTTTGCCGCAATCTTAGCGCGGGTTTCAAGCCGTTTGTAAAAATCTGCGTAAGAATAGTTGTAAAGGAAATAGTAAATACTGCCTCCAAACAGCAGTAGCATTAAGCTGTTCGTGAAAATGAGAAAAAGGGCGATCTTTAGTTGAGTTTTCATGCTTCTCGTAATACATACCCCATTCCAATAACAGTATGAATCAACTTAGGTTCATAGGCCGAATCAAGCTTTTTACGTAAATAATTGATGTATACATCAACGACGTTGGTAGCCAAATTAAAGTTAATGTCCCACGCACTTTCCAATAAATCCACCCTCGACAACACTTTACCTTTATTTTTTATCAACGTCACCAGCAACCGATACTCCGTAGCGGTCAACGAAATTAGTTCGCCGTTGCGCTCTACCGTTTTGGACGTATCGTCTACCTTTAGATTAGCAACTACGTACAGATTTTCCTTACTTTTTATTTCTCCCCCTCCTTGATTAGCTCGGCGTAAGAGGGCCTTTACGCGGGCTACAAGCTCAATAAATTTAAACGGTTTAGCCAGATAATCATCCGCTCCTGAATTTAACCCTAGGGCAATATTATCTGCCGTATTGAGCGCGGTCAAAAACAAAATAGGTACCTGTACTTGACTGTTTCTCAGCTCTCTACAAACATCAATCCCATTTTTATCGGGAAGCATGATATCAAGAATAATCAAATCGTACTCGCCTTTGGAGGCCATCTGAATGCCTGTGTTGCCATCTAGCGCAACCGACACTTCAAAATTCTCCTCTGTCAAGCCCTTTTTGATAAAGCTCACTACGTTAACTTCGTCTTCTACTAACAGAATTTTCCTCATAGCTTTATTAAGGCTTTTTCCAAAGCATTCTTTTGCAATTTAACCACAAAAAACGGCATCGCAACTTTCAAAGCCGCGATGCCGTTTTTATGATAACTTCAGCAATTTATTTTCCTGCTACTTTTCCCCACGTATCCTTCAACCCTACTGTTCGGTTGAAAATAAGCTTTTCGGGAGTAGCATCGGTATCTAAACAGAAATAACCTTTACGAACAAACTGGATTTTGGTGTCTAGCGTTGCTTCTTTAAGCGACGGCTCGGCATACCCCGTTATCACTTCCAACGAGTTGGGGTTGATATGGTCTTTGAAATCGCCTTCGGCCGATGACAAGTCTTCCACTTTGAAAAGACGGTCGTACTGGCGAATTTCGATAGGTAACGCCTCCGATACTGACACCCAATGTAGCGTTCCTTTGACATTGATGCCTGAAGTATCGCTGCCACTCTTGCTGTTTTCAATGTAAGAACAACGTAACTCAACGACATTTCCTGCTTCATCTTTGATTGCCTCATCACATCGAATAATGTACGCACTCTTTAGTCGCACCATTTGACCTACGGCCAAACGGAAGTATTTTTTGGGTGGATTTTCCATAAAGTCCTCCCGTTCGATATACACTTCTCTGCTAAAAGGTACTTCACGCATTCCCCCGTTAGGGTCTTCGGGGTTGTTTTCGCTCAGGCAAAGCTCAACGGTATCTTTGGGGAAGTTAGTAATAACCACTTTGAGCGGGTCGAGTACTACCATTCGACGTTGAGCGATTTTATTGAGGTGCTCACGAACGCAAAATTCCAACAAGCTTACGTCAATAAGGTTATCGCGACGAGCAATGCCAATACGGTCGCAAAACTCACGAATCGACTCCGGCGTATAGCCACGACGGCGAAGTCCCGAAATGGTTGGCATCCGTGGGTCGTCCCAGCCCGTAACGTGCGCCTCGTTGACAAGTTGTAACAATTTACGCTTGCTCATGACGGTATAAGTCAGGTTGAGGCGTGCAAACTCGTATTGTTTTGAAGGGAAAATTTCTAATTTATCAATGCACCAATCGTACAGGTCGCGGTGAGGAATAAACTCCAAAGTACAAATCGAATGTGTAATTTGTTCGATTGAGTCCGACTGACCGTGGGCAAAATCGTACATCGGGTAAATGCACCATTTGTCGCCTGTGCGGTGGTGGTGGGCAAATTTTATGCGGTAGATGACGGGGTCGCGCATAATCATGTTTGGTGCTGCCATGTCGATTTTGGCGCGAAGTGTACGAGAGCCTTCGGCAAATTCACCATTCTTCATTTGCTCAAACAACGCCAAATTCTCTTCCACACTTCGGTCACGGAATGGGCTGTTGGTTCCTGGCTCGGTAGGAGTTCCTTTCATCGAAGCAATTTGCTCCGAAGTAGAATCATCTACATAGGCCAATCCTTTTTTGATTAAATCAATGGCAAATGCGTAAAGTTGTTCAAAATAATCAGACGCATAAAACTCATTTACCCACTGAAAACCAAGCCATTGAACATCATTTTTAATAGATTCTACGTATTCGGTATCCTCCGTCACGGGGTTCGTGTCGTCGAAACGTAAATTAGTTCCTCCTCCGTATTTCTGGGCTACTCCAAAGTTAAGGCAGATGGATTTGGCGTGCCCAATGTGCAAATACCCATTGGGTTCGGGTGGAAAACGCGTTAGGATGCGACCTTCGTGTTTACCCGTACGGATGTCTTCTTCAATGATTTGTTCGATGAAGTTCAGCGATTTCTCTTCGGTGGATTCTTTGGCAATTTCACTCATGTTACTATTAACGTGTTTTTCGACCCTTCGGTTTGCTTATACCTACCTTTTTACAGGTATTGAAAACGCAAAACTAACATTTATTCGGGTTGAACACCTGAAAATAAGCAGCTTTGTAGACCTGTTTTTTTAGATATAACAATAGAATAGACCTCGTGATTTAATCTCTTCTTGAGCAAGCCTCGATTACTGTATTTTCTTTAAAGGGGCATCGTTTACCATAGAATTAAAAGCGCACCATTTTATCTATTTATTAACATACTCATTTTCAGTATTATAAAAAAAAACGTCACATGTATTTACAAGGTTCTTGTTATTATTTCAAAACTATTTCAGATGTACAAGTGTTAAATATCATGTTGACAAACGATACATACCTTCGGGCTAATTAGTACCATGCCCAACGGTCGATAGGGTGTTGCAGACAAACTTTCTGACGGCTCCTCGGCGCGTACGTAAACCCAACAATAGAACATACTTTTATTTTATGAGCAACCCACGAGTGGCGGTGTTTCGGAAGGCACACTTCAATGCCGCACATCGTCTGAACAATCCAACATGGTCGGATGAAGAAAATTCGCGCGTCTTTGGTAAATGTAATTACCCCAATTACCATGGACACAACTACGAGCTGATTGTGCAAGTGACGGGTGAAGTAAATCCTGACACTGGCTACGTTGTAGATTTGAAATGGTTGAATGATTTAATCGAACAAACGGTTTTAATCAAGTTTGACCATAAAAATCTAAATCTTGACACTGAGGAGTTTAAACATATAAACCCCAGCGCAGAGAATATCGCAATTGTCATTTTTAATCTATTACGTGAGCACTTAGCTGAGTCGCTCGATTTGAAAATTCGACTATATGAAACAGAACGAAACTTTGTGGAATACCCTGCCTAACCATGCAGATTTGGGTGAACTCAACATCGACGACTGGGGAGATGACCACGTATTTAGTGCTTATAATACCCCTCTGCGCGAGGATGCTTTTGAACTGAGCGACGTAGAAAAAGTAGCTAAAATCGAAAGTCATTTCCGTTCTATCATGGAAATTCTCGGTCTTGACCTCACCGACGACAGCCTAAACGGAACGCCGCATCGCGTAGCAAAAATGTACGTAAAAGAGCTATTTTCGGGTTTAAACCCTGCCAATAAGCCTAAGGCGACGCTCTTTGAAAATAAGTATAAATACAACGAAATGTTGGTAGAAAAAGACATCAGTTTTTACTCCAACTGCGAGCACCACTTTGTTCCTATTTTTGGCAAAGCGCACGTGGCTTACATTTCGAGTGGGAAAGTGATTGGACTTTCGAAGCTAAACCGTATTGTGCAATATTTTGCCAAGCGCCCGCAAGTACAAGAGCGCCTTACGGTACAGATTGCCAAAGAGTTACAACAAATTCTTGAAACCGAAGACGTAGCTATCGTAATGGACGCTAAACACTTATGCGTAGCGTCTCGCGGGGTACAAGACGATGCTAGCTCGACAGTGACGGCATTTTACGGCGGCAAATTCCAAGAAGACAGCACAAAAAACGAATTTTTGAAATATCTGCCGTAAATCTACCTCCTAAAAGTTCAAGACTTTCAAGAGGCTACTTCACTCCCAAAAGCGTCAAAGCAGCGCGGGCTTTATTGTCCACGCTGTTTTTGTATTCGTGCTTGGGATAATTGAGCGCTTGCTCAAAGTACTGAATAGCTTTGGACTTTTGTCCTTTAGCTTGGTAAATGTACCCCAGCTGCAAGGCCGACGTTGCCCCAAAATACAAACCCTGCACCTGGCTCAGTACCATCGCTCGTTCGTAATTGGGGATAGCCGCATCGGGGTACTCTTGACGCTGGTAAATACGCCCCAACCGATAACGGTATTCGGCACGGTCTCTCTCGTTTTCAAACGATGCTTCATTGATGTTTCGTAGCGTTGCCGCTGCTTCGTCTAAGTAACCGCCATCAAACGATAAGCGTGCCTTCATCAAGATTTTTTGTTGGCTAGAAACCAATCCTTTGGTATAGTTTTCGGCAAATTTCAACGCTGCTTTGTCCGACTCCACGTAGATAGCCCCGACCTTACCGATTTTTCCTAAAAATCCGTTGGCATCGGCATCTTCACCAACGAGCCAATGGCTTAAAAACAGCTTCAAATAGGTGTCTTTCAAGAAGTTTTGACCTTTATATTGTCCTAAAAACTCGTTCAACTGAGTTCGGGCAGCGGCGTATTGGCCTTTTTGGAGCAAAATTTCACCTTCTAAATAATCCAAAAATGGAAACGCAAAGTAAGCACTTCCTTTGGGACATTGTTTGAGCAACCCAAGCGCTTGTTCGCCCCTGCCGTCTTTCATCGAAACCGTTGTCCCAAAAAAATGTAGTAACAGGTTATCAGGTTGGCTATGGACAAATTGTAGAAGTTCCGTATTTTGTTTTTCGGCGTAGGTCAAAATATACGCGTGCAGCAATGTTTGAATCAACTGGGCCTCCAACGAAAACACCTTGTCTTGTTGAATCACCCGTTGCACTTCACGTAGTCCCTGTGGAATATTTCCCCTCAAACCCAATAACTTAGCGACCCATTGATAACTCTGCGGAGCCGAGCCAATTAGGACGTGTAACAACCCTAAGGACTTATAAGTAGGTACAAAATCAGGATATAGGCGCGCATTTTCGGTAAGTAACCGATAGGCTTTGATAATATCCCAAGAGGCACTTATTTCTTTCCCAAACTTGAGTTTAATGAATGCCCATTGGAGCCGTATTTCGGCCTGTATAAAACGCTGATAGGGTGACGAACTCGGCTGGTCGTCGAGCCACGAAAGGCGTTTATCTTCGTTGGGAGAAAGTTGTTCAAACAGGGCCTTGTTATCGCTCACGAGCAACGTCACCATGTCGGTGTAGTTCTCTACATAGACGGCAAGGGCATTGGGTGATTTCTCTTTGGCTAAAAGCGCTTTCGCGGCATTTACTTTAAGTTTAAATACCTCCCAATACGCCTGCTGAAGATTGCGAGAAAACGAATAGACAGAAAGCTGGGACGGAGCTTGGCTCCGAGCTGAGCTTACAAAGCAAGCAAAAAGAAAGAAAAAATAAATACGAACTATATACCGAACCACAACCACAAGTTAGAGGTTAAATCCTTCTTTTTGAAGCAATTTAGTAACTAAAGATAACAAAAACCTTTCTCAAATGAGGGCTTCAATAACCCCTTTTTTCTGTTGAAACAAAAACGAATCGCCCGCTTGCTTCCCCATCAATGATGCTCCCAAGGGTGACTGCGGCGACATAGCGATTACTTTTTGGCCATCTACCACTACCATTCCTGCGCTAACAGAAACAAAAAAATAACCTACGGAAGTTTTTACCAACGCCCCCAATCCTACGCGTTGAAACTCAAAATCGGGGTCGATGCGGTCGAGAACGGCGCGTTCTTGCCGCAGTTGGTCAAAAAGTTGGGCATGGCGGTCACGCTCAATTTGAGCCATTGCCCGTCCCGTTTCGTATTTATCGCCCGCCGAACTTTTGGTTTCTTCGTTGGCTGAGTCTTGGACGTTTTGCATCGCTTCCAACGCCGCTTGCACGCGGGAATCAAACTGCGTTTTCAGCAGCGTAAGTAATTGTTGTTTCAACGGACTAAAGACGGTGATTTATAATTTGGTCGTACATACCCGCAAAAGCCGACTGTTTTACCCCTTCCGAAGAAAGAAAATCGTGCGGGAAGCCTAATTCTATTTTGCTTACCTCGTTCAAACGCGTCATAATTTCGTCAGGAATCACAAAATCAAGGCATTTGAGCGAATCTTGGAGTTGTTCTACGCGCTTGGCTCCCACGATTGGCATCACGTTTGACACCCGTTGGCGCACCCAATTGATGGCCACCTGCGTAGGAGTTACGCCCAATTCCTGAGCTACATTCACTACCTCTTGTGCGATGTCGCTGCTGCGTTCGCTACGACGAAGGCTATTTTCGGGTACGCGCCCCGTCTCTCCGCGCAAATATTTGCCCGTGAGCGCTCCGCCTCCAATCACCCCCCAAGGCGTTACGGCCATGTCGAGGGTTTTAGCCATCGGAAGCAAATCTCGTTCGGCCCCACGTTGCAGCAACGAATATTCTACCTGCAACGCCACAAATTGGCTCCATCCGCGTAGTTCGGCAAGCATGTTTGAACGCGAAATCACCCACGCAGGCGTGTCCGAAATCCCGACGTAATGCACTTTTCCGCTCCGAACCAAATCATCCAATCCGCGCATTACTTCGTCAATGGGCGTCGTAAACTCCCACATGTGTACCCAAAACACGTCGATATAATCGGTATGGAGGCGTTTGAGACTTTCGTTGACCGAACGAATCATGTTTTTGCGGTGATTGCCCGCGTAATTGGGGTCACCATTTCTGTCGTACAAGGTATATTTGGTCGAAACCACAAAATGGTCACGGTCGGACGAGATAAAATCTCCCAAAAATATCTCCGATGTGCCTTCGGTATAGCGGTTGGCAGTGTCGATGAAATTACCGCCAGCGTTGGCGTAAGCTTCAAAAATCTTTTTACTTTCGTGTTTGTCGGCGCCCCAGCCCCATTCAGTACCAAAAGTCATTGTACCTAGGCACAATTCTGATACGCGAAGGCCCGATTTTCCTAATAATTTGAATTTCATAGAGTCATAGTTTGTTTAACGAGTGTGGGCAAAGAAAACAAATCTTTGCTCAAAACTACACAGAAAAAACCACTTATACCCTTAACAAGCCATGTGTTTTCGCAATTCATTGACCGCTACCGTTGAAGAAATGGAAAAGAAATTTGAGGTGCAAAAACAGGCCAAAACCTCATCAAAAGCTGACACATACTAAACAAAACGCGGTTTAAGCAACCGCTACTTTTAACTATGCTAAGTCGTAAACTTTTACTTTGGATTGCTTTCCTGTTTCTAACAACAGGGCTTTCGTCTTGTTTTCGGTCGTGGCGAAAAAACGACCGTGACATTCGCGAACACTACGCCAATCGGCCCGTTAAACCTACTTTTTACACCATTCAAAACGACAGTCTCAAGCTTTTTGCAGCGACTACGGGTGCCGATACCCTTCCTCCGCTGTTGCTCATTCACGGAGCGCCTGGGGCTTGGTACGGATACATGAACATGGTCGATGATTCTTTGCTGCAAAGTCGTTTTCACATTATTGCCATCGACCGCTTGGGCTACAACCATTCAAGCTTGCGCAAAAAACGCTTTGTAACATCCATCGAAACCCAAGCCAAAGCGGCGATGTTGGCCCTTTCGCTCAACCATTCAAAACAAAAAGCGGTTCTTTTAGGGCGTTCATTTGGCGCACCTATCGCAGCACAAATGGCAATTTTGAACCCCAAGGCGTTTAGTCAATTAGTCATGCTTGCCCCTGCCATCGACCCAACCAAAGAAAAATTTTGGTGGTTTTCTAAACCCGCCAAGTGGTGGATTGTCCGCATGTGGCTGCCTCGTCGCCTCAACGTAGCCACGTTTGAAAAATTTGCCCACGCCAGCGAATTGAAAAAACTACAGCCACAATGGTCAAAATTACAAGTGCCCACAATTGTGGTGCAAGGTGGGAAAGACTGGATTGTGAATCCTAGCAATCTTGACTTTGCACGTCAACAATTAACGGAGGAACTCGCTCATTTCATTTTTTTACCCGAAGCTGGCCACCTGATTTCCTATTCACATCCCGACCTAGTTCGCAAATTGGTTTCAACGCCTTTTACAATAATAGCAGGAACCGCCGCCACCTCTACGACCGCCCAAGGAAGCGGAAGCGGCCAAAGCGAACATAAATGAGTAAAGTCGTTATCTTTACCCACTTTTAGTCGCATACCCTTCAAAAGCAATCTAGCATGAAACACCTTTTCAAGGCGGTTATCGCCTCATCTCTAGCCATTTTTCTAACCACCTCTTTCGTCGCACCGCCTGCCAAAACCATTATTACGGGGGCCGATCAAACGAGCACTTACCTTCCTTATTTAAAAGGCAAACGGGTAGGGATGCTAGTCAACCAAACTTCCATCATCGGAAAATCTCACTGCGTTGACAGCCTTGTCAAACTCGGCGTTACTATCACCAAAATCTTTGGCCCCGAACATGGTTTTCGTGGCAATGCCAGCAACGGCGCCAAGGTCAGCGATAGCGTAGACCCCAAAACAGGCATTCCTGTCATTTCCCTTTATGGCAAAAATCGCAAGCCATCGAAAGAGCATTTGGCCGACGTGGACGTGATGATTTTTGACGTGCAAGACGTGGGTGCGCGCTTTTATACCTACATCAATACCCTGTCGCACGTAATGGAATCATGCGCTGAAAATGGCAAAGAACTCATCATCCTCGACCGCCCCAACCCGCACGGCTTTTGCGTTGACGGCCCTATTTTGGAGCCTCACCTCAAATCAGGCATTGGCATGTTTCCGATTCCGATTAGCCACGGGATGACCATTGGCGAATTTGCCCAAATGATTAACGGCGAAGGCTGGCTTCCCAACAAGATGCAGTGTACATTAAAAATCATCAAGGTAGCCAACTATACCCACGCCATGCCATACGTATTGCCCGTGCCGCCTTCCCCTAACCTCAATACGCAGCAATCTATCATGCTGTACCCAAGCATCTGTTTGTTTGAAGGCACCATTTTGAGCCAAGGGCGCGGTACCTACATGCCTTTTACGGTCTTGGGCGCACCTGCGTTGAAGGGAAAATACAGCTTTACGTTTAAGCCCGTGAGTATCCAAGGAATGAGCGAAACGCCGCTTCACCAAGATCAAGAATGTTATGGACTCGACCTGCGTAAGTTTGACGCCAATACGTTTGTAAAATCTAAAAAACTGAACCTCAAGTGGTTGTTTGAAACCTACGCGGCTTATCCTTACAAAGACAAGTTTTTTGACATGAGCCAAAGCAAGCAAATGGGTAACTTCGACAAATTGGCGGGGACGGAAAATCTTAAAAAGCAGATTATCGCAGGCACGAACGAAGAAGAGATTCGTAAAAGCTGGGAGCCTGGCTTATCAAACTACAAAAAAATGCGGGAGAAATATTTGTTGTACCCTTAATAGGAGAGATGAGCTAGAAGAGATGAGAGATGAAAGGTACCAAACCTCATTACTCATCTCTCCTAATTCATCACTAGAAAAACTACCCTTCCAACACTTCGGCTGAAATCCCGACGTTTGAGAAACCACCGTCGTGGAAAAGGTTTTGCATTGTTACCATGCGTGTATAATCTGAGAACAATACCGTTACAAAATCAGCGCATGAATCGGCCGAGGCGTTGCCTAGGGGCGCCATTTTTTCGGCAAAATCATAAAACTTATCAAAACCACCGATTCCGTTTCCAGCCGTAGTTTTGGTAGGCGACTGCGAAACTGTGTTTACGCGCACCTTTTTAAGTTTTCCGTAACGGTATCCGTAGCTACGCGCAATCGACTCCAACATCGCTTTTGCTTCGGCCATGTCGGTATAGAAAGGAAACGTACGCTGCGCTGCCATGTAGGTAAGCGCTACCACGCTTCCCCACTCGTTGATGGCGTCCATTTTTTCGGCTACTTGCAAAAATTTATGAAACGACAACGCCGAAACGTCCACGCTTTTTAGGAACCACTCGTAGTTCAAATCGCCATAGGCACGTCCTTTACGGATATTGGGCGACATCCCGATTGAGTGAAGGACAAAATCCACTTTTCCACCCAATACGTCCATTGACTTGCCGTAGAGGTTTTCAATATCTTCAATTGACGTCGCATCGGCGGGGATAATTTCTGCCTCACATGCCTCCGACAATTTTTTGATTTCGCCCATCCGCATCGCGATTGGGGCGTTGGTCAACGTGAAAGACGCACCTTCTGCCTTAGCTTTCAAGGCTACTTTCCATGCAATTGAGTTTTCGTCGAGGGCACCAGAAATGATGCCGCGTTTACCTTGTAATATTCCGTTTGCCATTTTTTTGAATTTGCTATTTTCGGTTTTGAATTTACCGTTTAGAATTTGTAAAGTTTAGAGTTAGTTGTTTACTGTTCAGGACATTACTTCCACCGTAAACCATAAATCTCCCAACTATAAACCATTATTAACAAGGCAAAGTAACAAATTTTTGAGCAAATAGTAGTTATCTATTCTGGAAGATACCACCTATTGACCTACTCCTGACGGGGGTTCGTGAGCAAATACGTATTCACATTCTGAATCAAATAATTCTGGTCGGTAATGTCCAGCACCTCACCGTACAAATGGTAGGTCAGTAAAATACCTTTTGCTTCCTGTTAATTCCACCATTCACTGCATTATCAGGCATCCTCAACCACTCATTTTTCCACTTGTACTATCAATCCGCCTTTTAACATAAACCCTCCTCCGTCGTATTACCAAACTGTATTTTTGTTTTTTAGGTAAATTAAAAATCCTATTTTTGACCATTACATTTTTTCTTTTTTATACTCATGTGGCAGTTTATTAAACACGTTTTCGCAACCATCATCGGTTTATTTTTATTTTCTATCCTCGGCTTTTTCCTTTTTGTTGGAATCATAGCCGCTGTGGGTTCTTCCGAAGAAAGTACACCGATAGAAAGTAATTCTGTGTTAAAACTCAATCTCAACAACCCTATTCAGGAAGTAGCCGTTGAGAACCCTTTTGCCGAATTTTCGGGCGGACAAGGCAGTGTCCTTGGTTTACTCGACATTCGCTCGGCCCTCGCCAATGCCAAGCAAGACCCCAACATCAAAGGCGTGTACATTGACGTACAATACCCGATGGTAGGTTGGGCTACTGCCGAGGAAATCCGCGATGCCATTATTGATTTCAAAAAGTCGAATAAGTTTGTGTATGCTTACGGCGAAGTAATGACTGAAAAAGCATATTACTTGGCGTCGGTTGCCGATAAAATTTACCTTAATCCCGCAGGTGGAATGGAGTGGAATGGCCTCAGTGCTGAGTATGACTTCTACAAAGGCACACTCGACAAGCTAGAGATAAAACCTCTCATTTTTCGCGTTGGGGAATATAAAAGTGCCGTAGAGCCTTTTTTCCGCGAAAACATGAGCGACGCTAGTCGCCTTCAAAATCAGGTGTTGATTAATAACATCTTCGACCATGCAGTAGATAAAATTTCTCAAGCTCGAAAAATCACTCCTACTCAGTTGAAAAACTTGGCTGACTCGCTCAGCATTGATTCACCGCAAGATGCACTCAAACACAAACTTATTACCAACGTGGGCTACTACGACGAAGTAGAAACAGCGCTGCGCAAAGAGCTTAAATTGGGTGAAGATGACAAAATCAAGTTTGTGGGCCTTAGCAAGTATTCAAAAGCCGAAAAACACGTAAAAGAAGGTAGCAGCGACAACCGTATCGCCGTACTTATTGGAGAAGGGGCTATCATGTCGGGCAAAAGCAACGACGGGAATATCGGCTCTGAAACCGTTGTGGAAGAACTTCGCAAGGCGCGTCAGGACAAAAAAGTGAAAGCCGTTGTGCTTCGTATCAATTCGCCAGGTGGAAGTGCCCTAGCATCAGATGTGATGTGGCGTGAGATTCAGTTGACCCGCAAAGAAAAACCTGTCATTGCTTCTATGTCAGACGTAGCGGCATCGGGTGGGTATTATATGGCGATGGGTTGCGACAAAATCGTGGCACATCCCAACACCATTACGGGTTCTATTGGGGTGTTTAGCGTGTTGTTTAACTTCCAAAATACTTTTCGCAATAAATTAGGAATTACTTTCGACCGCGTAAATACCAACGCTCACTCAGATTGGCCAAGTGTAACGCGTGAAATGACGCCTTTTGAAAACAACCGTATGCAACGCAGCACCGAAAACATTTACGCTGTCTTTACCAAAAAAGCGGCAGAAGGTCGTAAAATGTCGTTGGCGAAACTTCAATCGTTAGCGTCGGGACGTGTATGGTCGGGGCGTGAGGCCAAAGGAAACGGTCTTATCGACGAGTTTGGTGGCTTGGACAAAGCGATTGAAATTGCAGCAAAATCGGCTAAATTGAAAGAAGGTGACTACCGTGTTCGTTATCCAAAAGAGAAAAACGTGTTTGAGGAAGTGATCACGAAATTTTCTAACGACGCCGAAGAAGCGGTGTTACAACAAAAACTCGGTGACTTTGCTCCTTACCTCAAAACCTTGAAGAAACTTCAACAAATGGAAGGAACGCAAGCGCGCTTGCCATTTGATATTACTATTAAGTAAGAATGTCGATTGCAGCGTGTCGAATAAATTAGTTTTCTATTCGACACGCTGCAATCGACACTAAAAATTTGGGTTGTAAGTAACCCTCAGGATTCGTTTCTATTCTCTCACTGCGCCTGTTCGCCACGCTTCGACCATTGGATACCAAATCGGTTGGTATTCGACATAGCGTTGAAGCTCATAATGGTCCTCTACAAATTGATTAGGACGACGGTTGAATGTAAAATTAATTTCCTGAAAATTAGCTCGTTGTGAATACACCCATACCTCGCGATCTTTGCTGCGTTGCACGCGGTCAGGGCCTCCCATTATAATATAAATCATTCCTTTGTCCGTTTTCCAGCCCTCCTTATAGGTGGTAAAAAGGCGGTTGGCTTCCTCTACTCGGCCGTAAAATACACTGATTGTCCGCTTGGCCAAATCGCTGTTCCCATTCATTAAACTCAGCCAATAACGGTCAAGCGCCTTTTTAGGGTCTTTGGGAGCAAGCATTTCGTTTATTTCATTTGCCTGACTCATGTACATCACAGGACGTGCAAGTTCGGCTGGTCGCGTCATTTTAGGAAACCGCCGGTTCCTCACTATAATCCCTATCCCGTAGGTATCGGTTGTATCTTCGGTCATGTAATAGAGTCCTTCTTCTTTAAACGCCAGTTGAGAACTTGTCGTGATTTTAAAGGTCGTATCAACGTCAAGAGTTCGAGGGGCATTTCGTGGATTAGTATTCATTGGCGATTGAGCAGGCTCAAAATCGTGACGATAACGCATCACGTACAACTCTTTCACTGTCTTGTTGATATCTTTGATTTGAATGGTATCATTCACATTAACATAGTTTTGAAGCATAGGTACTTGTCCCGTACGCTCAAATAACGCAAAGCGTTCGCTCAATTTTGTATCACGGAATTTGATGGCTAAATCATTCAGGACTTTATTGGTGGTACCAATCTCCGAAACTTCGCCTAGCAACACACCACCTGCATGATTTCCTGGCCTTTTCACTTCAAAACGAATCAAAAACCTAGCGCTGCTCAGTTGGGTAACATTTTGTTCATTGAGAGCGATATTACCGTAAGCCAACCGTTCCCGAGAAGAAAAGTCAGGATAAACGACATAGTTCAGGGTGAATTTTTCGGTAAAATCACGCCAACGAACGGGCAGATTGTTGGCTTTGCTCAAGTCAACCCGCATGAAAACCGTAACGCTTGAAGAATCTTTGGCCAAATACTTACTCTTGATTCCCACAATCGTCACTGCTTCCACATTTTTATTGGCTTCGACGGCAGTGGCTTGCCGTTTTTTGTTTTTATTGCTAAACTGAGCTTGCGCCATCAAGCTACTTCCTACAAGAATCAACAGGAATAAAACGCTTCTCCTACGCATAATCATTTCTTTTTAAATGAAGTCAATCAGTGTTGAGGGATATTTCACCCAATACCCATCTCTTTCTTCTTTACTATGTTGGGATATTTTTAATAGAGACTTAGGTTCGTCTTTCTTCTTTAAAACTACGTATTATCTAAAACGTTTGCACGTGCCAAATCGCGTATCTAAAGTTACTTTTTCATCGAACTAATTTTGTCCAAATCGGCTGTTTGATAGTGCCTATGTACTTTGAGTAGTATTGCCAACGCAACAGCTGATTCGGCTGCTGCCACCACCATCACAAACAGTGATAACATTTGCCCTGATAGTCGAACAGGGTCGTACTGTGAGAAGGCGACCAAATTAAGATTTACGGCATTGAGAATGAGCTCAATACCAATCAACACCGCAATGGCATTTCGTTTGGTAATGATAACCGCTATACCTATACTAAACAACGCTGCGGCCACAACAAGATAATAATGAATGGGTACGATTGATTGCATGTTGCAATGTTAAGAAAAATATTCAAAAAAGAGGTACTACCTTTGTTACCGCTAACACCTCTACTTATGACCGAAGCTACCCCGCGTCTTCCTCAGTACCAGTTTTTGTACGAGACGCTCCGTCAACAACTCCATAATGGTATATACGAGATTGGAAGTCTTTTGCCTTCTGAAAAAGAATTACAACTTACCTATAAATTGACCCAACCCACCATTCGTCAAGCCCTATCGATGCTTGCCGAAGAGGGTTACATCAAAAAATTTCAGGGAAAAGGGAGCGTCGTACTGCCATTGCCCGTGGGGTCAGGAATGCTTTCTATTGAACCGCACAGCTACTACAACTGTACTCAAGAACCCGAGATTAAAACGACTATTTTGACCCGAAGTATTTCGTCGGTTTTTCCAGCCGATTTTTGCTTCCAACCCGAAAATACCACAGCTTCTTTTTATTATATCGAGCGTCTCCGCACGGTAAACAACGAAATAATTTTCTACGAACGAATTGCACTCCCTACCAGCGAACTTCCTAATTTACAGCGCTTAACGCTCGAAAACAGGTCATTGTTTGACGTTTTGCGCAAACGATACAATGTCATTGTCAAAGGTGGAGACGAAAAAGTATGGGCCATGACCGTTCCGAGCGAAATTGCCCACATCATGCACATTCCCACGGGAAAACCCATTTTACGCCTCGAAAAGTGCATCGAAACCAACCGCCCGCACCTTACGTTTTATTCGTCGTTGTATGCCTGTACCGATAAATATTTATTGAAAGGACGATTTTAAGTTATTGCCAAATTACCTCAATTACTTCATTTTTGAGGTCAACGGTGGTGTGTGTTTCTCCGTTGTGGCGTTTAAGCGTGAGTTGACCATCGCGCACTCGTACAATCTCCTGCGATAGCACGTGGGTAGGGCTTTTTTTATGAAAGAGCGAAACCATATCGCCCGCTTCAGGAATTTTAAGAATAAACGTCAATCCCTCTGCTTTTATTTCTTTGGCATAGGTAGCATTCACCTCCGCCGAGTTTTGAACCAATCCCAACGCCCGTGAAGCCAAAGGGACCCCGTACCCTACAAAATTGTTGCCATACGGGTATAAATGTGCCGATTTTTCGATAATTTGAATCAATTGTTTATTGGTTAACGTCGGATTTACTTGCATCAAACAAGCTGCAAAACCCGTAATGACAGGTGCTGATAAAGAAGTACCGTATAACGAAAAGCACGAAACGTTGGGTTTGAGGTACGACAAATATTCAGGGCCAATACTGCTATACCCTATTCGATTCCAAAAACGTTGGTTTGTAGCCCCTACCGAAAGCACCCCTTGTGCATCCGCAGGGGTTGAAATGATACGCCAACTTGGGTCATCCCCCTCGTTTCCTGCCGAAACCACCACCAGCATTCCTTTTTTGTCAGCCGCAATTTGAGCGGCACGGCTAATCACGCTCGTTTGACCGTCCATTTGCGAAATGAGATAGTTTTCTTTGGGGTCAGTGAAGCCCTGCGCATACCCCAAAGACGTATTGATAAGCCGTACTCCCAGGCTATCCATCCATTCCATCGCCGCTACCCAATTATCCTCTTCACCACGCCATTCGCGGGTGCCGTGGTCGGTGCGTGCCAAATAAAATTGAGCATCAATTGCCAAACCACTTTGGGTATTTTCGGTACGACTTATGCCCGTAATTGCGCTCAGCACTTCGGTTCCGTGAAAATCAGAAAACGTTTCTTGCGTTTTATAAAAGGCCTCCGAAAGCGTCAGCGGTGGGTTGACGTAGTCGCGCTTGTCTAAAATCGCTTTATTCTCAAACAAATGCTTAAGGTAGTGGCTTTCTTTGGCTTCAAAAAAACCTGCATCTATCACCCCAATAGTAATTCCTTTGCCCGTCAGTCCCACTTTTTTAAATTCCTCCGCCTGAATTTGCGTCATCACAGGAGCCATCGTCGAACGGCGGTGGGGGTTAGTTTTGGCAATGTAAAAACGCCCATCCATAGGTTGCACTTTGGCCACAAACGGAAGTTGTTGTACAGCCTCAAGGTCTTGGGCAGGAATGGTCGCTGATACGGCATTTAACCAACGAGAAGTAATAAGTGGCTTACAGTGATGCGTTTGCAATTGCTGCAAATAATTTTTCTTAACGGGCAAATCGGTTTCGTCTGACAACGTAAGTCCTTGTAAGCGACGGTTTTCGAGTGTTTTGACCGACACCGCTGGTGCGTCAAGCAGGTTTTTATCTTTAAAGAACACCCAGTACTTGGTTTGAGCAGATGCGGCGCTGACTCCCCACCCCCAAAGCAACAACAAACAACTGCCCTTTTGGAACATAACGAAGATTTAGTCTATAAGTTAAGAAAAATTGCCAGCTCATACATTGGCAATAATTCAACAAAATAAAGAAATAAGTCTAAATGTTGCACCCACTTAGCAGAAAATTCCCTCAGTCTGCGGCAAAAAACAGATTTTTTCGCGACCGTCAAGCACTTTTTTTCGTTTTCGCCCGTACATTCGTAGAGCTTTCCTAATCCTTTCTAAGCGCTTACGCACATTTATTGGTTAAGTATCATTTTTGAGGGGTAAAAGGTAGCGATTCGCCGACAGATTGGTTAATATTGCGCGCCAACAAAACCCTAATTACTTTATGTTTTCCAAAGACACTTACGTCGGACGGCGTCAACAGCTAAAAAAAGCAGTCAGCAGTGGTATCTTGCTCTTTCTGGGCAATGAAGAAGCAGGCATGAACTATGCCGACAATACCTATCATTTTCGCCAAGACAGTACTTTTCTATATTATTTTGGGTTAAATAAAGCCAGTTTAGCCGCCCTCATCGACGTAGAATCGGGAGAAGAATGGCTCGTGGGTGACGAAATCACCATCGACGATGTCATTTGGGCGGGGCCACAACCTACACTTCAAGAGCAATCCGAGCGAGTCGGGGTCACCAAAGTTCTGGCTAAATCTCAACTCGAAGGTGTTCTCAAAAGTCACTTAGCCGCAGGGCGAACGGTTCATTTTTTACCAACTTATCGCCCTGAACATACCTTCAAGCTTCACGAATGGACAGGCAAATCCCTTCAGAAAATTGCCCAAGGTGCTTCTGTTGAGTTTATCAAAGCTGTTGTAAATCAGCGTTCTTATAAAACCGCTGAAGAGGTAGTCGAGCTCAACAAGGCAGTTAACATTACGGCTCAGATGCACCTCAACGCCATCCGTGCAACGCAATCGGGCAAATACGAATACGAAATTGCGGGTATTGTCCACGGTACAGCGCTACAAGGCGGAGGCGACTTAGCTTACCCTATTATTTTGTCAGTAGATGGTCAAACGTTACACAATCACTACCACGGCAACCGCCTTTCCAGCGGCCGCCTTGTGTTGGGAGATTTTGGGGCAGAAACCGCTACACATTATGCGGGCGATATTACCCGCACTTGGCCCGTTGACAAACGATTTACTGAACGTCAAAAGGAAATTTACCAAATCGTTCTCGACGCCAACCTCAATGCCATCACCGCCCTGCAACCAGGTACAAAATACCTCGATTGCCACCTGATTGCTTGGAAAACCATTGCTGAGGGTCTCAAAACTCTTGGTTTATTACAAGGCGACGTTGACGAAATGACTGCCTTAGGCGTACCAGGCTTGTTTATGCCCCACGGGGTTGGCCACATGATGGGCATGGACGTCCATGATATGGAAAACCTTGGAGAACAACACATTGGCTACCGAGATGGACTTAGCCGAAGCACGTTACTGGGACTAAAATCACTTCGTTTGGCCAAAGAACTTGAAACAGGGTTTGTTTTAACCATTGAGCCTGGCTTGTATTTTATTCCTGAATTAATCGACTTGTGGGAAAGCCAAGGAAAATTCCGTGATTTTGTCAATTATGACGCTCTCAAAGAATACTATGATTTTGGCGGAGTGCGTATCGAGGACAATTACCTCATTACCGCCGATGGTGCTCAGTTGTTGGGCAACCCTATTCCAAAAACAATTTCCGAAATCGAAGCGTTGAGACTCTAGGTTTAGGCGTAATCCTGCTGAGTTTTGGAAATCCTCAGGTTAGACCCTCCAAGTTTCCAAAACTTGGAGGATTTGTGTCTTGCCCACTAGTCATTTCAAAATCCCAATTACCAAATGCGTTATACACCCATTGACTCTCAGTTATACATTCAAAATCGACAACGATTATACCAACTTCTCAAGCCCAAAAGCTTGGTCATTTTGCATTCCAACGATGTCATGCCCACCAATGCCGACGGTACGATGGGGTTTAAGCAAAACTCCGATTTGTTTTATTTGTCGGGTATTGACCAAGAAGAGACCGTTTTGTTGGTTTTCCCTGACCACCCTGATCCTAAATTTCGAGAGATTTTGTTTGTGCGAGAAACCAACGAAAACATCGCCATTTGGGAAGGCGAAAAACTGACTATACCACAAGCATTTGAACGCTCAGGCATACCTCGAATTTATTGGACACACCAATGGGACAGCGTTTTTCCTCAAGTGGTTTTTGAGGCCGAAAATGTGTATTTTAATACCAATGAACACGCCCGCAGCGACTCTCGGGTACAAACCCGCGATGCTCGCTACCTTCAAGAATTCAAAGAAAAATACCCACTTCATCGCCTCGAACGCTTGGCGCCGTTGATGGCTTTTTTGCGGGCTATCAAACAGCCCCTAGAAATCGAGCAACTTCAGAAGGCCATCAATATCACGCACGATGGTTTTATGAGGGTGCTAAAATTTATCAAACCCGACGTCTGGGAATACGAAATTGAGGCCGAGTTTGCTCACGAGTTTTTGCGCCAACGCTCACTAGGGTTTGCCTATACACCTATCATTGCTTCGGGGAAAGATTCCTGCGTTTTGCACTACACGGCCAATAATAAACAATGTAAAGACGGCGATATTTTATTATTGGACGTGGCAGCAGAATACGGTAATTACAACGCCGATCTCACCCGAACAATACCTGTTAATGGACGTTTTAGCGCTCGTCAACGTCAAGTATATGAAGCTGTATTAAGCGTCCTAAAAGCTGCTCGCTCGATGCTCGTAGTGGGTAATGTACTAGATGAATACCAAGCCGAAGTGGCTAAAATAATGGAAAGCGAGTTGATTGATTTAGGGTTACTAACACCGCAAGATATTGCTAATCAGCATCCCGATCGGCCGGCATACCGTCGCTATTTTATGCACGGGACGTCGCACGCACTCGGTTTGGATGTCCACGACGTAGGTAATCGTTATCGACGTTTTGCCGCGGGCATGGTTTTTACCTGTGAACCGGGGATTTACATTCGGGAGGAAGGCTTAGGAATCCGCCTTGAAAACAATATTCTCATTACCGAAAACGGAAACATCGACCTCATGGCTCACATTCCCATTGAAGCCGATGAAATTGAAGCTTTGATGAATTCTTAGTCAAAATAGTAAATCCATGGAAACATTTTTGACCGAAGAAGTGCTTAAGTTATTCATCGCTGCGGGATTGGGGTCAATCATAGGTATAGAGCGCGAGTATCACAGCAAATCGGCAGGGCTTCGTACCATGATTTTGATTGCCGTCGGTTCTACTTTATTTACCCTTATTTCTATCCGAGTGGGTGGTGATGCGGGGCGCATTGCCGCCAATATCGTTACCGGTATTGGTTTTATCGGCGGAGGGATTATCTTCCGAGAAAACAACCGAGTGGTCGGAATCACCACCGCAGCAACAGTATGGGCCACCGCAGCATTAGGCATGTGCGTCGGTAGTGGCTACTACGAATTGGCGACTGTTGCTTCGCTGATTGTATTGGTGGTTTTATATGGTTTTGTACCCATCCAGAACCTCATCAAACGCCGAAATCAGCTTCGTAATTACCGTATCGTGTGTAAGTTTCAGCAAAAGACATTGAAGCACTACGAAATGGTATTTAGAGAGTTAAAGCTAGACGCCAAGCGAGGAACCCAAAGCCGAATTGGGAACAACATCAGTGGAACCTGGATTGTACAAGGGAGTGAACGAAACCACGAACGCCTCACTAAACGCCTCCTCAACGACCCCGATGTCGTCGAATTTGACTTCTAGCCTAATTACCGTTTAATAAATTCTGTTGGGATACTTTCTATAAACGAATATTTTTTTCTTAATTTATAGTTGATATACAGACTTGTGTAATAAATGCAAATTAAGCCACTCCCAAAAGCATGACATCCGATAAACGTACCGCATTGGTGATAGGAGGAAGCGGATTGGTGGGGAAAGAAGTAATTTCTGAACTAATTGCTTCCGATAAATATACTGAAGTTATAGCCCTCACACGAAAACCATTAGATTGGGCACACCCCAAGCTAAGCTCCGTAGTTTTTGATTTCGACCATCCTGATGATGCCACTGTTTGGGCCGACGATATTTTTTGTTGTTTGGGCACCACCATGAAAAAAGCAGGCTCCAAAGACGCTTTTTATCGTGTTGATTATACGTACCCAGTCGAAATTGCGCAACTCGGCTTCCAAAATGGAGCCAAACGCTTTGCCATCGTCACAGCCATGGGGTCAGATAGTAAGTCGATATTCTACTATAATCGAGTCAAAGGTGACGTAGAGACTACCCTTAAAAACATTGGTTTTGAAGCATTGCTCATTTTTAGACCTTCTTTGTTACTCGGAAAGCGAAGCGAAAGCCGAGTAGGAGAACAAATTGGCGAGGCTTTATCCAAACTTTTGCGCCCGCTGATTCCGTCCAAATACCGTGCCATCGAAGCCTACAAAGTAGCCAAAGCTATGGTCACCATCACTGCCAGCAATGTCAAAGGTACGCTGGTGTATGAGTCGGATGTAATGCAAGAGTTTTAACCCCCAAGCCATTCTTAGATGCTCATGCACTCCATTTCACTTCGTCGAGCTACCCCCTCCGATGTTGCATTTATTTATTCATTTCTCTGCGAACTAGAGGAAGTAACGTTTGATTTTGACCAATTTAACTCCATCTACAATCGTAACCTTCTCCATCCTGATTATCATTATTTTTTAGCGTTCGACCACGACCGTTGCGTTGGCTACACAAGTGTTCATACTCAGTGGCTTCTTCATCATTGCGGTAAAGTGGGCGAAATCCAAGAGATGTTTGTCATCCCTGATTACCGAAGTAAGGGCATTGGACAACTGCTCATTCAGCAACTTTTTGCGGTGGCACAACAAGAAGATTTTGAAATTTTGGAGGTTACTGCCAACAAAAAACGCTTTGAAACTCACCGTTTCTACGAACGGCAAGGGCTTGAGAGAACGCACTTTAAGTTTGTCAAAAAAATGAAGTAGGATAATAAAAAGCACTATATATCACTTATTCCTTTTTATTTCCTCTCTTCGCATAGGCATGGAGTCGATAAGTCCAAAGATTTGCTCGGGTTTTACAGGCTTAAAACTGATGAGCTTTACCTGCCCGTCTTTGCCAATTAGCCAAAAACGAAAATGGTTCGGGGTATAGTGAAAACGCTCTTGCAAATGAGCAGCATCCTCAGGTGACAACTCGGCTTCTACGCAATCCACCACGTACAAATCACGCTCTAAAATCCCCGCACCGACCTCACTCAACCATTTTTTTTGGGTCTTAAAATCCACATCCGAAGACTTGGGGCAATACAACATCACGACTCGGCTTTTCCCCACCATTTTCGACAAACGACTTTCCAGCGGGTCTTGCCCCCACAGAAACATATTTAACACCAAAGCAAACACATTCATACCACTTTCTTTTTTAGAATTAACCTACAAAGAACGTACCACTTTCCAGGCTTCAAGTGGGCGGTCTGATGAAAGTATATCTCCCCCTTGCTTTACAAACTCGCCGTAGAGTTGGTCGCCACGGGCTGTGGCCATTTTGTCGAGGTTACCGAGCGTTCCTAAAATGCAACGAATCCCTTTTTGATGCAAAAATTGACACAGTTCGCTATTGGGTTCGCGCGTTCCTACAAACGCAATCATCCGATTATCAGGAATACCCGCTTCTTGGTGACGTTGGTACTCCTCTCGGTTACGAATCGTCACCGAAATCATCACCTCGGGGTCGAGGCGATGGACTTTGGCGCCGTCTTGAGCATTGTACGTAATGATGGCCGCGTACGAATGCGCACGGTATTTTTTTACTAAAGCCGTCACTTTTTCAAAGGGGACACTCCGCTTTACATCAAGCGTAAACATTACTTTGTCTTTTCCCCATGTCAGCACCTTTTCTAGGGTTGGAATTTTATAAGGCGTCAGCGTCCCTTTGTTATCTTCTAATTGTAACGTTTTACAATACGCCCAGTTTACCTCCCGTACCTTGCCCGAGCCCGTGGTGGTACGCTCAAGGGCATCATCGTGCATCATCATTAATACACTGTCTTTGGTCATCGAAATATCGCACTCAATAATCACAGGCATTTGTTTGCCCAGCCATTCAAACGACTCAATACAATTTTCGGGATAGCCCGCGTAATCGCCACCGCCACGGTGGGCGCTTATGAGAGGTTTACTTTGGGTGCTGTACTGGAAACTTTCCCGCTTAACGCCTTTCAGATACGTCGTAGGAATGCAGCCACTTACCCAAACTGCTCCCACAAAAAATGCGATAAAACTTCTTTTTTTTAACATAGAACTACGGTTGATGTGTCTTTTGAAAGTAAAAATAAACCAATAAACACAATGTTTAAACAATTTCTAACCATTATACTTTTATTTGCTGCGACGCTCACGGCGTCGGCACAAGATACGCGCTTGTTCGAAACCCGCATTTATTACACCGAACCTGGTCGTTTAGAAGCACTTTTAGCCCGTTTTCGGAACCATACTACCAAAATTTTCGAAAAACATGGCATGACCAACATCGGATATTGGGTTCCGTTGCACGAAGAAAACAAACTCATTTATGTTCTTGCCTACCCCGACCGCGCCGCACGCGATGCCGCTTGGAAGGCCTTTGGTGCCGACCCTGAGTGGGTAAAAGTACGGACAGAATCGGAAGTAAGTGGCAAAATTGTGTCGAAAGTGGAAAGCATTTTTATGGATGCGACCGATTTTTCGCCCAAAATTAAGTCTTCAAAAAGCAAAAAAGAGCGCGTTTTTGAACTTCGTACGTACACTACCAACCCAGGTAAATTGCCTGATTTGCTTGCGCGTTTTCGTAATCATACACTTAAATTGTTCAAAAAACACGGCATGACCAACGTCGCTTACTGGACCGTCAATGGCAAAGACGATACCTTGATTTATATCTTGTCACACCCCAGCGAAGAAGCGGGCAAAAAAGCGTTTGACGCCTTCAGAGCCGACCCTGATTGGGTAAAAGCACGCGATGCTTCGGAAGTGAACGGAAAACTTGCGAACAAAGTGGAGTCTGTTTACATGAAAGCGACTGATTTCTCTACGATTAAATAAGTCTCAGAGCCTTTCCAAGTTTCGTTAATCGACAATTTCGAAACTTGGAAAGGCTCAAAAGTGTCTTCGGTTTCTTAAAAACCTCGTGACAAAAATGCGTACATCGCCCCCCTCTTCTGCTATGAAAAACTTCCTCTCTTTTGCTTTCATTGCCCTTTCGTTTGCGGCTTGTAACAGTTCTCAACAATCAGATAATCAAACAAAAAGCGACACAATAAGCACCGATACTACTGCGATAACAAAGGTGGATTCGATGGGCATTTATTTGTCGGATTTAAAAGCCCAATTTCCTACTCCCGAGACTGTTGTTGTAGCGGACGACCCTGTTTTTCACCAAAAGAAAACCTACAAAGCCATTCCGTTACAAACGATTTTGGACACATTCTTACCCGCCTACAAGCGCCTCAACCGTAGCCAAACGCAAATTGTGTTTGAGTGCGAAGACGGCTATAACCCTTCGATGGCGTTGGAAAAAGTGTTGAGTAAAAAAGCCTATTTGGCCGTGGCCGATGTGGACGCTCCGCAAGGGCAAGAGTGGATAAACCCGACAAAAGAAGGCCGAGAAATGAAGATTGCGCCTTTTTATATCATTTATACCGACATCCCAGGTAGCGATGTAAGCTACAAATGGCCTTATAATTTGGTCAAAATTAGCCTTTCGGCAGCCTCTAAAGAACTCGCCGTGTTGTTCCCCAAAGACAACGATGCCCAAGTAAAAGGATTTGAACTGTTCAAAATTAACTGCCTCACCTGCCATTCGCTCAACAAAGTAGGCGGTAAAATGGGACCTGAGTTGAATTATCCCAAAAACATAACAGAATATTGGAAAATCGAACACATCAAGCAGTTTGTGAAAGCACCTTCTTCGTACAGAAATGAATGCAAAATGCCCGCCGTAACTCATTTAAATGACAAAGAACTAGACGCCATCGTGAATTATTTACAATACATGGCAAAACATAAAATATAACCTAAATCATAGCCAAATTTAAGTAATGATGCAAAATTAACTGAGACCTATTTATTTATAATAGATTGATATTCAACTAATTTTGCTTTTTGTCTTATTTGTAATTTTGCACAATTACTTACGTACTTAATAGTTTTTAATTAGTATTAATATTAATATTACAGCACCATTGGAATTGAGGCCGTACTTCCCCCCAATGGCTGCGTAGATATTGAAAAGTTCACGTTAAATTAATAAACGCAAGAAAGGTACCAAAATTACCACTTAGAAGTAATGACTTTTTCTCCTAAACCTTTAATCATCTCTTGCATGAAGCAACTTTTCATTTCTAAAAATCAACGCTCACTGCTAAAAACCTTACTCAGTATTTTTCTCTTTTCTCTATCTATGTCTCTTTTGGCGCAAACCGAAGTGGAAACGGCGAAAAACTACTTAAGACAAAATACAGAAAAGCACAAAATTGCCGCCTCTGACATTGACCGAATGCTCGTTTCCAACTCGTACCTCTCCCCAACCACGGGTTGGTACCACGTGTACTTCAATCAGGCTTACCAATCCATCAAGGTCTATAACAGCCTGATGAATTTGGTCATCAAAGATGGTCAGGTACAATATGCCACTGGCAGCTTTGTATCTAATATTGCGGCAATGGCCACGAGTGGACCCATTACCCTGACTCCCGTTCAGGCATTGCAAAAAGCGGCGCAGGAAGTGAATATGCCTATCAGCGGACTCATTCAAATCAAAGAGTTGAGCAGTATCCCATTGCCCAACGGCTCACCGGGGAAAGTCGTTTTACAAGCCGAAAGCCTTTCCGATGGAAACATCATCGTTGAAAAGTATTGGTTGCCTTACGAAGCCAAATCAGGTGGAAAAACTTTGCCCAAAGTAGTCCTAACGTGGAATGTTCGGTTTCTGACCAAAGACCTGCAAAACAGTTGGAATATACACATAAATGCGCAAACGGGAGACGTAGTACAAAAACAGGACGATGTCATCCATTGTAATTTCGGGATGCTGCATCGCACAGGAGCTCCTCATGATTGTGCCATAGAGCACTCACCGGCCAGGACCAACGGAGTGCTTGCAATCAAAACAGCGATGAGCCCTGACAAAACTTATAATGTATTTGATTATCCATTGGAGGCTCCTACTTTTGGCGGTCGTACACTGGTAACAGCCCCCTACACTAAGTTTGTCCCCACAGGTACTGGACCTGCTGGAGCCAGTAATACCAATGGATGGCACTTTGACGGCACAACAAATTATAACTACACTCGGGGAAATAATGTATGGGCTCAGGACGATGCCAACAATGATAACGGAACAAGTGGCAGTCAAACCACCTCAGCTACGCTGGATTTTGATTTCCCCTATTCCCAAGGATTAGCTACGGCGGTCGGCAACCGAAATGCGGCTATTACCAATTTATTTTACTGGAATAATTTGATTCACGATGTATTGTGGAAGTACGGTTTTGATGAACCCAGCGGTAACTTTCAGAATAGTAACCAAGGCCGGGGCGGAGAGGGCAATGACTTTATCTATGCGGATGCACAAGATGGCGGCGGATCCAATAATGCCAATTTTTTTACCCCAATCGACGGGATGAACGGCCGCATGCAGATGTATTTGTGGAACAATACGGGTGGCTATCAACCAGATGGTGACTTTGACAATGGAATTATTGCCCACGAATACGGGCATGGTTGGTCAACCCGCCTTACCGGTGGACCTAACAACTCCAATTGTCTTGCCAACGCTGAACAGGGAGGAGAAGGGTGGAGTGATTATTTAACGCTGATGCTAACCACCAATTGGTCGTCGCTCACGCCAACTGAGGCAAGTGGTAACATACCCCGGGGTATTGGTACATACGTTTTGGGACAACCTACCACCGGAGCGGGAATCCGTCCTTATCGCTACGCCTACTTCAACGCGAACCCCAATACAGTCAACGCCGCCGTGACCTATGCAGGTGTTAATAATGCAGCTACATTTAGTTTACCTCACGGCATTGGTTCGATTTGGGCTACCATGCTTTGGGACATGACGTGGGAAATCATCCTGCAGGATGCGGGAGTAGTCGGTGCCAATGCCATAGTGAATAATATTTATAATACCCCAGCCAATATTATGGACATGCGGGGAAATCTGGCTGCACTCAAAATAGTCAATGAAGGCCTACGTTTGCAGCCCTGCAGCCCGAGTTTTGTGCAGGCACGTGATGCTATTTTGACCGCTGACAGGCTATTGTTCGGTGGGCGTTATCGCTGTGCCATTGGCAAGGCTTTTGCCCGTCGCGGGTTGGGAGCAGATGCTTCTACAGGAGTATCTTCCAACGACCGCATTGTAATTGAAGATTTCAAACCTATTTCTGGAGCTTCTTTGAGTTCTCCCGTCACTAATGCTGCCTGCTCCAATCAAATTTTTAACTACACCGCAACAAGCACCAGCGTCGGAACCGCCTTCAGTTGGACCCGCGCCGCAGTGGCAGGAATCAGTAACGCCGCTGGAACAGGCAACTCGCCAACCATCAGCGAAACCTTAATCAATACGACTTCTGTTCCTGTTACGGTGAAATACCTTTTCTCCTTAAACGCTGCTGATAACTGCCCGGGTTCTGTCATTCCCCAACCTGTCAATGTAGTGGTCAGTCCTTCCTTAGTAGCAACGGTTCCTGCCTATAGTATCTGTCAAAACGTCCCGGTTCCCGTAGGGCAAGGCTTAAAAGCACCGGCTATATTGATTAATACACTCAATGACGAACTATCGCCGAGTGATACCTATACCAGAGGGCAAGGTAATAATACTACAATATATACTGCTGAACCAGGAGCTCAGTCCCATTACAAAGCCATCACCTTCGTTGCGCCTAGTACGGCAGCGGTAACTTTTGAAGTAACATCCGCGGCACTATACCAAAGTGATGCTTATATGACCTTGTATCAAAATTCTTTTAATCCCTACTCGCCGGCCACCAATTTTTTGCGAGGGACTGATGATATAGGCGGAGGTAACTATCTTCCAAGATTTACGCATAATCTTACGGCAGGAACTACCTACGTATTGGTAGTGGCTGCTTATTATAACGACGATGCAGGCATATTTACGGTGCAATCGAGCCCGGCTGTTTTCCCGACCGGCCCGACCAATTGGTACCTAAATTCGTCGGGGGGGGTAGCGTTAGCCAGTGGGGATGTCTTCAATCCGGTGGGAGTAGCGGGGTCAGGTATACCCACTACAGCTACCCCGGGTTCTTATACTTTTTATGCAGCAAGTCCTTTATTACCCGATTGCCGTACAGCGACGACGTTTACAATCAATCCGGCTCATAGCATTACCCTGACTTCTGCCACCGCGACCGAAACTCAGGCGGTGTGCATGAATTCCCCCATCACATCCATTACCTACAGCCTGGGAGGTGGGGCAACGGGAGCTTCCGTTTTGGGCTTACCTACCGGAGTGACAGGTTCAGTCAGTGCAGGTCTACTTACCATCAGCGGCTCACCAATAACCTTGGCAGGGAGTCCGTTCAGTTACAGCATCACTACCACCGGCACTACCACCGGCAATGCCTGTGGTAGTGCCACCAAATCGGGAACCATCACCGTCACCGCCGCTAACACCGCCGGAACGGCCTCCTCGACGCCAACCCTGTGTATCAACACGGCGCTGGTTCCCATCACCCGTACCACCACCGGGGCCACCGGCATCGGCACGCCCACTGGACTTCCCGCCGGCGTGACGGCCG